>OCSG01001013.1_pt1 | contig 20068 bp, 16 predicted proteins | sample 1538831 | NCBI WGS metagenome assembly OCSG01 (sample SAMN04571729, study PRJEB22368) | human gut metagenome | biome: human gut; material: stool | host: Homo sapiens | place: Luxembourg | collected 2012-09-20 | reverse complement strand
AATCGCGCGAACAAAGCGCGAATAAATCCGGCTGACCGCGAATAAACCGCGAACAAAGATCGCACGGGCGTGCATTCTTCATGCGTGGGAAGGTGCGACGTGAAAGTTGGAACTTGTAAAAATAAACTGTAATACGATTGAATTTCGGAAAAGTGGAATCGCACGCTGGAATGCGCGCGTGCAATGTTGCCTGAATAAAAGTCAGCGATAAAAACGCGCGCCGCGCGATTAGCATTTTTGCCGCGCGTTTTCTAAGGCTCAATCTTCCAGCCTGCCGTGGTCACAGCCGAGGGAAAGATAATGCTCCATCTCCCCTCTCAGCACCATCTGTGCGTACTCCAAGGGCTTATTATACAGCAGCCAGTCCAGTTCTGCCCGCTGTGCCGGGGTGTTGCCGTACTCGTCCTCCACGGTAATGCAGTCGATGACAACGGTGGTGCCATCCGCGAACAGGGCTTCCACCCGGTTGGTGTCCATGTTGTAGCGGCAGGAAAGCAATTTTGTCATAGTCATATCCTCCAAGACTTGATTTTTGGTGTGCAGTCACTCGAACCAATGCCGTCAAGTCGTTGTCGGATGAAGTGGTTTTTAGTTTGTCCGGGAGTAAGTGCACGGTTTCTGCACGGTTTTTGCACGGTTTCAAAACGTGCAAAGGGTGCAAATCGTTGCAAAATCGGACAAAGGATGCAGAAACTCCAAGCTCAAAACTTGCGATGTATCGCTAAGAAATAACGACAAAACGTAACTTCCAAAAATTGAGGGAATCGCCCGGCGTGCGCTACGAATCAGTAGGCCGGGGGTTCGAGTCCCTTCCATCGCACCGAATAATGAAAATCCGAACCTTTTCTCAATAGGAGAAGGGTTCGGATTTTTTGTTTCTTCGGAAAGCAAAATGCCGCGGTTGCGCAGCAATGAAAGCCCCAGTGGGGCTTTTGAGCGACCGAACGGTCTTGCGTTAGCAAGATGGAGGGGCCTCCGCCCCGACAAGTGACCATAAAAGAAAAATATCGCCCACGCAGCGCAGCGATGGATTTTGTCGGGTGAAGTAAGCGGCAAAATGAATCGGGTGTGTTGCGGGGCGGTAAGTTCTTTCGTGGACTTTTCCTCACGGAAGTGGTGGGTCTCACGGTGATAACCAACCACTTTCTGTGCCTGTGTTCAAAATGAACACGACCACATCTTGTGGATGGTTTCAAACCAATCCACAAAGACGGTGGGATTTACAGGAAAAATACCACTGTATGTGAAATTCGTCAAGAGGGTTTTGGAAAATCCCTATTCTCACACTCATCCACCCTATCATGTGGGAAACCACGGACATGATCTTGTGATCATGAGTTCTCCCAAAATGCTGACCCCAAATGAATACGATGTGTTTTTCAGCTTTCTGGAAAACACGGTGATGAAAAACGCATACTGACAGTAAAACCGCTCCGAGCGTTCTGCCCGGAGCGGTTTTGCGTCAGCAGTATTTATGCAGAACGGTCATAGACGGAGGGAGAAGTCATGCGTCCTTGCACAGCTTGGTCAATTCTTCGATGGCGGCATCCTCGTCCGGGCCATCGGCGGCGATGGTCACGGTCTCGCCGCACTTCACGGCCAGACCCATTACGGCAAAGATCTTCTTCATGTCGGCGACTTTGCCGTTCTTAGTCATGGTGACTTTGCTCTCAAAGCCTTTGGCAGCTTTGCTCAGGATACCGGCGGGACGGGCGTGTAGACCTTCTTTGTCCTGAATGGTGATATCGATGCTCTTCATAAAAATCTCTCCTTTTTGGAATCGTTATTGTAAGTGCTCCAGCACATAGTTCATATCGGAAGTGGTCTTGAGCTGTTCCAGCGCATCCTCGTCTTCAAGGATCTCGCAGACATTGCCCAGCAGGTCAAGATGGTCGTTGCCGACACCGGCAATGCCGAACACGAGGTAGGCTTTTTCATCGCCGAAGTCCACGCCCTGCGGATATTGCAGCAGGACAACGCCGGACTTTTTAACGGTGCCCTTCTTCTGGCTGGTGCCGTGGGGAATGGCTACGCCCATGCCCATGTAGGTGCTCACCAGCTTTTCGCGCTCCACCATGGCATCGGCGTAACTGTCATCCACATAGCCGCGCTTTGCCAGCAGCGCACCGGCGGCACGGATGGCCTCCTCCTTGGTGACGGAGGGCAGACCCAGCTGGATGTCCTCCGCTTGGATCTTCATCACGGAATCGTTGGCTTTGGAAGCCTCGGTCACGGCAGCCGCCAGAGGGGCTACGGCTGCATTGCGCAGGTCGGATACGATCTCCTCATTGGCGGCAGCTTCGGCCTTGGCATCCAGTGCCGGGGTAGTGGAGGTCAGTGCATTGTACAATGCGTCCAGATGCGGATCTGCAAGGAAGTTATCCAATGTAACAAGCTGTGCCTGCGGGGCGCACTTGGCGGCACGGTCAGCCAGAACGCGCTGGCAGACCACCACGTCCGCGTCGGCGGGGATGGTATCCACGCTGGAGTTGGTCACGGTCAAGTCGGGGCGCTCCGCCTTAATGCGGTTGTGGAACTTGGTAGCACCCATGGCGCTGGAACCCATACCGGCATCGCAGGCAAAGACGATCTTGCGGATCTGACCGACATTTACGGCAGTAGGCTCAGGAATCTCGCCCTTAGCCTGTGCCTTCATCTCCTTCATTTCGTTCTGGGCATCGGTCAGGCTCTTGGTGTGACCGGAGGTCGCTTTCAGAATGACCGAGGACAGGATAAAGGAGACTGCACCGGCGATGACAACGCCCAGCAGAACGGTGAGAATGGAATCCCGGGGAGCCATTGCCATGTAGGCGATGATGGAACCGGGAGAAGCAGGACCGGACAGACCTGCACCGGTCATAGAGTAGAACAGGATGGCGCAGAAGTTGCCCACGATGGGGGCGATGATGATCACGGGATTCATCAGGATGTAGGGGAAGTAGATCTCGTGGATGCCGCCCAGCAGGTGGATGATCACAGCACCGGGAGCGGACTGGCGGGTGGTGTCGTCCTTGCAGAAGAAGCAGTAGGCCAGCAGGACACCAAGACCGGGACCGGGGTTGGCTTCCAGCATATACATGATGGAACGACCGGTCTCAGCAGCCTGACTTGCACCGATGGGGCTGAAGATGCCGTGGTTGATGGCGTTGTTCAGGAACAATACCTTGGCAGGCTCAATAAAGATGGACACCAGCGGCAGCAGGCTGTGCGCCACAAGGAAGTCCACACCGGCGGTCAGCACGGTGAGGATGGCGGTCATGAACGGGCCGATGACGTAGTAGCCAAGGATGGCCAGCAGCATACCCAGAATGCCGATGGAGAAGTTGTTGATCAGCATCTCGAAACCGGCGGGGATATGGCCTTCCACCTTCTTGTCGAATTGCTTGATGACCCAGCCGGCCAGAGGGCCCATGACCATGGCGCCCATCAGCATGGTGTAGTCCGAGCCGCAGATGCAGCCCACCACGGCGGCGCTGGCTGAAAGCATCGGGGTCAGCCGCCGCACCGTGCTGCGGGAGCTGCCCGCTGTGGAGCAGTGGATGCAGGCTGCCGGGGCGCATTTTGTGCGGAATCCCGGCAAGGGTCTGCTGCTGGATGAAGCGCCGGAGCGGCGAGACGCACTGCGCACCCAGCTGAACAGCGGCGACAGGAAAAAACTTTCCCGCGCAGAGCGGCGGCAGCAGCTTTTGACAAGGCTGCTCAGCGAGCAGGAGCCCTGCAAAACAGCGGTACTGGCACGGGCGCTTGGCGTTTCGGAAAGCACGCTGTCTGCGGACTTGGATGAACTTGAGACCAAGCTACACCCCTACCGGGTGGAGATGTTCCGCCGCCCCGGCGTGGGGGTCTGGCTGCAGGGGGATGCTTCTTCCTACCGGAGGGTGGTGTCTGCCCTGCTGCGCAGCAGTATGCCGGAAAAGGAACTGGCAGAGGTGCTCTGCGGACGGATGCCGGAAAACGAGATCTTCTCGACCCTGCTGGATACAAAAACGGCCGAAAAGGTCTGGGCGGTTTTGCAGCAGTTTGAACAGGAAGAGCAGCTCCATCTGCCGGATGCAGGTTTTCTGGCGCTGGCGATCCATTGCACCCTGACCATTCAGCAGCTGCGGCAGGGCGGCGACAAGGGCAGCGCCCCCAGAGGGCTGCGCCCGGCGGGCAATCATGCTGCCCGGCTGGTGGCGGCGCTGAACCGCGCCTTCGGGCTGACCCTGCCGCCTGAGGAAGCGCAGTATCTGGAACTGTATCTCTCCGCCTATCTGGGCGCAGAGGACCCTTGGGGCAGTGCGCAGGAGATGGAACTGCGGAATCTGGAAGCCGCCCTTATCCGGGAAATGGAAAAGGCGCTGCACACAGACCTTTCCGGTTACACCTCCCTGCGGGATGACCTGTACTGCCACCTGCGCCCCATGCTGCTGCGGGTGGAGCAGAACATTCGTACCGAAAACCCCCAGCTGGACACCATCCGCACCGCCTACCCCGGCCTGTGGAAAGCCACCCGCGCCGCCTGTGATGCGGTGCAGCAGCAATTCGTCTTGCCCGCCATCTCGGACGACGAAGCGGCCTACCTTGCCATGCACTTTGGCGCAGTGCTGGAACAGAATGCCATGTTCCGGCTGCGGCTGCGGGTGGTAGTGGCCTGTCCGCTGGGCATGGGCTCCAGCCGCTTTCTGGCTTCCCGGCTGGGAAACGAGTTTCCCTCTTTGCAGGTGGAGGGGTGCTGCTCGGTGCGGGAGCTGAACGCCGCCGACCTGCGTCGGAGAAAAATCGACTTCATTATCTCCACCGTGCCGCTGGAACTGGATTACCCGGCGGTGTGCATCAGCCCTTCCCTGCTGGAACCGGATCGTGCCGTGCTGAAGGACGCTATCACGCAGTACAGCCAGAACCGCGCAGAACCGGAACCGGCGGTGCAGCCCGTGCAGGATACAGCCTGTGCAGGCTCTAAGCTGCAGTATTATGCGCGCCTGACCCGGTCCATGACCGGGCTGCTGGAACATCTGACCATCCAGCCCGTCAAGGTTCCCGGCAGCCGCGCTGCCCTCATCCATGCAGCGGCGCAGCTGTTCTGCCCGCAGGAAGCGGACGCCCGGCTGGTGGAGCAGCAGCTTCGCCGCCGTGAAACGCTGGGCGATACCTACATCAAATCCCTGTATGCCCTGCTGCTCCATTGCAGGACAAGTGCGGTAAAGGACTGCCGCTTGGGCTATCTGCAGGCACAGCCGCCGGTCTATGAGCCGGGGCGCATCGTGCTGGGGGCACTGGTGCTGCTGGCCCCGGATGACGGGAACGGCGTCCCGGTGGAGGTCATGCAGAATGTCAGCGGGCAGCTGATCGAAACGCCCCGGCTGATGGAGGTACTGCTCACAAGCGTGTGCATCCGGATGTAGCCGAGCACCCCGCCATCATGGGTCACGAGTTCGCCGGTGATATCGTCAAGGTGGGCAAGGCGCATCAGGACAAGTTCAAGCCCGGCATGAAGTTCACCCTGCAGCCCGCCCTGAACTACAAGGGCACCATGTGGAGCCCCGGCTACTCCTACGAGTTCTTCGGCGGCGACGCCACCTACTGCATCATCCCTGCCGAGGTCATGGAACTGGGCTGCCTGCTGGAGTACAAGGGCCGTGCTTACTACGAGGCTTCTCTGGCCGAGCCTATGAGCTGCTCCATCGGTGCTTTCAACGCCGCCTACCACACCAAGATGGGTGTGTACCATCACGATATGGGCATCAAGAAGGGTGGCAAGCTGGCGATTCTGGCCGGTGCAGGCCCCATGGGTCTGGGTGCTCTGACCTACGCACTGCACCGTGATGTGCGCCCCGGCATGGTGGTGGTCACCGATATCAACGAGGATCGTCTGGCCCGTGCGGAGTCCCTCTTCCCCCCGAAGGAGGTCAAGGAGAAGGACGGCATCGACCTGTACTTCGTCAATACCGCCAACATGGCAGACCCCGCTGCCGAGCTGCGGGAGCTGACCGGCGGTACCGGCTTTGATGATGTGTTCTGCTACGCCCCCATCGCGCCGGTGGTGGAGCTGTCCAGTGCTGTGCTGGGTCGTGACGGCTGCCTGAACTTCTTTGCAGGCCCCACCGACAAGCAGTTCAGCGCCAAGATGAACTTCTACGATGTGCACTACAATTCTACCCATGTCATGGGCACCACCGGCGGTAATACCGCCGACATGATCGAGTCGCTGGAACTGACCGCCGCTAAGCGCATCGATCCGGCTGTGATGGTCACCCACATCGGCGGTCTGAACGCCGCTGCCGAGACCACCCTCAACCTGCCCAAGATCCCCGGCGGCAAAAAGCTGATCTACACCCACCTGACCATGCCCCTCATCGCCCTGACCGATCTGCGTGCCAAGGGCAAACAGGACAACGACCCCCGCTATACCGCACTGGCTGACATCGTGGATGCCCACAACGGCCTGTGGTGCCCGGAAGCAGAGGAATATCTGCTGGCAAACTTCAACCCGGAGGACTAAGCGGAACGTGCCATGGGACAGGACAAACGCAGACAGGAGGAATCCCCCATGGAACAACGCCGCAATCAAATCGTGGAGCTGGTGAACCGCAAAGGCAGCATTAGCTTTGCCCAGCTCAAGGAAGCTTTCCCTTCCGTTTCGGAAATGACCCTGCGCACAGACCTGAAAGCACTGGATGAAGCCCGCCGTGTGGTGCGGGTGCATGGCGGTGTCAAGTCGGTGGAGCAGGTGGTAGGCACAGACGACCTGCTGAGCCGCCGTTCCGCCCGCAATGCCGAAGCAAAGCAGATCATTGCCGAAAAAGCCGCTGCTCTGCTGCGCCCCAACACCACCCTGTTTCTGGATTCCGGCAGCACCGCCACAGCAGTGGCCCGGTGCATCCCGGATCAGCCCATGCTCATCTACACCAGCGGCCTGAGCTGCGCCATGGAGCTGGCAAAGCTGGAAAAGCCCCATGTGTCCCTGCCGGGCGGCAGACTGAACCGGTTCAGCCTGAGCGTCTGCGGTGCACAGAGCATCCAGACGATGGAGGGCATCAACTTTGATCTGCTGCTGCTGGGCGTGACCAGTTACAGCCCGGAAACCGGTTTTACCTGCGGCGTGGAGGATGAAGCACGGCTCAAGCAGACCGTGCTGCGCCGCTGTGACTGTGAGCAGAAAGCCGTGCTGCTGGATTCCTCCAAGATCGGACTGAAAAGCACATTCCACATCTGCGAGCTGTCCGATATTGATATTGTGATCTCGGACGGAAAGCTGCCCGTAGAATTTTTACAGGCCTGCCGGAACGCAGGCGTAACAGTACTATAAAAGGAGCGTTATTATGAAGATCATCCGCGCAAAAGATTATCAGGATATGTCCCGCAAAGCGGCCAACATCATCTCCGCACAGGTCATCATGAAGCCGGACTGTGTACTGGGTCTTGCCACCGGCGGCACCCCGGTGGGCACTTATGCTCAACTGGTGGACTGGTACAACAAAGGCGATTTGGATTTCTCCGAGGTCACTACTGTCAATCTGGATGAGTACCGCGGCCTGCCTAAGGAGCATCCCCAGAGCTACTGGTATTTCATGAATGAGAACCTGTTCAGCAAGGTGAATATCGACCCGGCCAAGACCAACCTGCCGGACGGCACCAATCTGGACACCGCCGCCGAGTGTGCCCGTTACAACGGTATCATCCACAAGCTGGGCGGCATCGACCTGCAGCTGCTGGGCATCGGCCCCAATGGTCATATCGGCTTCAATGAGCCGGGCGAAGCCTTTGAGCTGGAGACCCACTGCATCGACCTTGCGCCCACTACCATCGAAGCCAACAAGCGCTTCTTTGACGGCAACGAGGCCCTTGTCCCCAAACAGGCATACACCATGGGCATCAAGACCATCATGCAGGCACGCAAGGTGCTGGTGGTAGCCAACGGTAAAGCCAAGGCACAGGCCGTCAAGGACGCCGTGACCGGCCCTGTGACCCCTGCCTGCCCCGGCAGCATCCTGCAGCTGCATCCGGACTGCATCCTTGTGGCAGACGAGGAAGCACTGAGCCTGCTGTAAACTCCCAAAGCCAACTTCTTCATTTACCATAACTTTGCTTAAGATCCAACCAAAGCACAGAAAGGGCCGGACTCGTTGCACGGGTTCGGCCCTTTCTGTCAGAAATAAGATTTATCTTGCTATCTTACGCAAAGAGCAACTCCAAAAGAGCCGTCATGGAGATGGTGGGTTCGCCTGCTGCGGGATTTACGCTGAAAATACGCTGAAAAGAGGTCACCCCGATCGGTGGCCTCTTTTTTGCTGCCGCGAACTGTCTGGCTGCGGCAGCGGATAACAGCAATGTCCATTGCGCTTTGCTTTGCCCGGATGCGCACCCGCAGAAAGCTCTCCCTCGTCAAACTGCCCAAAATACGCCCTTAAAAGTTTACTTGACGCAATTTTAAAATCAATATATAATTGGGTCAGAAACCAATCATAGAAAAGGATGATTCCCAATGGCGCGCAGATACGACAGCAAAGAAGCAAAACGGCGGATCCTGACCGCCTGTGTCCGGCTTTTTCTGGAAAAAGGCTACACGAACACCAAGGTGGCAGAAATTTTAAAGGAAGCAGATGTTTCCGCCGGGTCGTTCCAGAATATTTTCCGCACAAAGGACGGTGTGCTGACCGAGCTGATCGGTATGATGTTCAGCAGGCAGTTCGGCGCGGTAAGGCCGCTGGCGGCAAACGCCCCCTCGCCGGTGTACCTCTACGCGGTGGAAACGGCTTTGCAGCTGGCGATGACCGAGCTGAGCGAGAATCTGCGGGATATCTATGTGGAAGCGTACACCTTCCCCGCCACGGCGGAGATCATCCACCGCAGCACCACTGCCGAACTGCAGGCGGCGTTCAGCGCGTATCTGCCCGGGTGCGCCGAGTGCGATTTCTACGAGATGGAGCTGGGCACGGCTGGCATGATGCGCGGCTACATGGCACGGCGGTGCGACCCCTACTTTACGCTGGAGCGCAAAATACGGCGGTTCCTGAGTATGAGCCTGAGTGCGCTGCAGGTCCCCGCGCAGGAGCGCGAGCAGGTCATTGCTTTTGTGGCGGAGATCGATATGCTTGCCCAGGCGCGGAAGGTGGTAGATGCCGTGCTTGCATCGCTGTCCGTGCAGTTTGATCTGAAAGGATAACAAGGTTTGATGACAAGGAGGGAGTAACATGAAAAAATGGCTGATCTGGTGTTTGACGGTGCTGGCAATGGTGTGCCTGATACCGGGGATCGTGTTAAAAGCGGCGGCAGAAACAGTCCCGGTGCACTGCGCCTTCTGTGGGATTAGGGAAGAACGTGAGGCCCGCAGATACGAAAAATATGATTCGACCTATCATAGGGTTTATGTAACTGAATGCCAGAACTGCCACAAGGATGGCAATATTACGCATTTACAGGTACATAGCGGCGGTACCCAAGGTCCCACCTGCACCGAGGGCAAAATCTGTAAAAAATGCGGCGCGGAATACGACATCCCCGGTCACGCATGGGGCGAGTGGAAGCCTAACGGCGACGGCACGCACACCCGCAGATGCACGAACCCCAACTGCGACGCAAAAGAAGAGAACGTACCCTGCGGCGGCGACAGCCGCGCGACCTGCATCAGGCCGGGAACGTGCACCACTTGCGGAGGGAGTTACTACGGCGGTCACGACTTGGTGCAGTACGCAGCAAAAGCTCCCACCTGTACGGAAATCGGCTGGGATGCTTACGAAACCTGCTCCCGCTGCGACTATACCACCCGCAAAGAGCTGCCCGCACTGAACCATGCTCTGGAGCAGCACGCAGCAAAAGCTCCTACCTGTACGGAACCCGGCTGGGATGCTTACGAAACCTGCTCCCGCTGCGACTATACCACCCGCAAAGAGCTGCCCGCACTGAACCATGCTCTGGAGCAGCACGCAGCAAAAGCTCCTACCTGTACGGAACCCGGCTGGGATGCTTACGAAACCTGCTCCCGCTGCGACTATACCACCCGCAAAGAGCTGCCCGCACTGAACCATGCTCTGGAGCAGCACGCAGCAAAAGCTCCTACCTGTACGGAACCCGGCTGGGATGCTTACGAAACCTGCTCCCGCTGCGACTATACCACCCGCAAAGAGCTGCCCGCATTGAACCATGATTATCAGGCTGTTACCGTAGAGCCTACCTGTGAAGCAGACGGCTATACCATCTTTACTTGCAGCCGCTGCAAAGACAGCTACACTGCAGACCCGACCGATCAGCTGGGGCACCAGTTCGGTGCATGGTCCCCGAACGGAACCGGCTCTCAGAGCGCCGATTGTCTGCGGCAGGGCTGCGCGCACACTGGCAGCACGGATTGCCGGAAGTTTACTTTCCGCACTGCGGAAGGCAAAGCTCTGACCTTCTGCCCCGTGTGCGGGCAGGCAGAAAACGCCGCGCAGCTGGAAAAGATCGAAGCGGCAAAGGCGTGGGCTAACAGCGGCAGTCTTTCTGCGGAGGATGTGACCGCACGGACGAATGGGGAATACCTGAGTGTGGCCTTTGAAACCGCAGGCAGCCTGACGCAGCCCACCGGTCGGGTAAGGCTCGCGCTGCCCGCCGGATTGCTGGAAGGCAAAACGCTTGTGCGCATTGCCCCGGACGGCACACAGACGGAGATGCCTTTTGAAACAGAGCGCGGAACGATCATCTTTACGCTGGATTTTGCAAACAGCGCGCTGCCCGTAATGCTCTTCCGGCTGGTACCCCAGACCGCCGCCCTCTGAACGCTTTTACAGCGCGCAAACGATAAACCATAAAATGCCCGCCCACCGTGGTTTTCCACAGGTGGGCGGGCATTCTTTTGTGCCTTTTGGGCATAAAAATACCCCCGGAGGATGCAGCGCTTTTTACGCTGTCTACTCTGGGGGCGGCATATCGGGCGCTGCGCGGCAGCTCCCGGAAGCGGACACTGTATTGCTGAAAAAGCACTTCCTAGAGCTGCTCCTCCGGCGGGCAGCAGCTCTCCCGGGGGATGAGCTTGTGCGGCACGATGATCTTTGTGGCCAGAAGGTTCGGGTTCTCGATGTGGTTGATGGTCTGGCTGGCAGCCTCCATGCCCAGCTGGTAGGGGTTCACGTCCACGGTGGTCAGCTGTGGGCTGCCCTGCCCTTTGTTTGCGGAGTGCCCCTTGGCAAACCGGACGTGATTGCGCTATAATAGAGCTGTAACAGTTCCACAAAGGTGTGGTAAGGGAGGTGCGGTCATGATCCGGGTGGCGATCGTAGAGGATGACGCGGAGGTGCAGGGGGTATTGCAGGAGTATGTACGGCGGTATACCCGGCAGTACGGGACAGAGTTTGAAGTGACGGTCTTTGCGGACGGCGTGGATATTCTGGAGGATTACCGCGCGGTCTACGACATTATTTTTCTGGATGTGGAGATGAAGCATCTGGATGGCATGACCACGGCAGAGCGCATCCGGCAGATGGATGCAGACGTCATCCTGATCTTCATCACCAATATGGCGCAGTACGCCATCCGGGGCTACTCGGTGGGAGCGCTGGACTATGTGCTGAAGCCGGTGCCCTACTTTGCCTTTTCGCAGCAGCTGCTCAAGGCGGTTGCCCGGCTGGAAAAGCGGACAAAGCACTACTTGACTGTGCCGGTGGAGGGCGGGCTGCGCCGGCTGGACACCGCAAGCATCTATTATCTGGAAAGCGAGGGGCACCGGGTGCACTTTTACACCGACGAGGGCGATTTTTCTGCCCCCGGCGCCCTCAAGGCCTTTGAGGAAAAGCTGGCAGACTGCCCCTTTGCCCGCTGCAACAGCGGCTACCTTGTCAATCTGGCGCAGGTGCAGGCGGTGCAGCAGAACACGGTGCAGGTGGGGCCCTATGAGCTGCAGATCAGCCGCCCCAAGCGCAAGAGCTTTCTTGCCGCACTGACCGACTACATCGGAGGTGAAGGCTCATGACCGCGCTGCCGGATATCCCCCGGCTGTACACCGCCCTTGCCGAGTGTCTGGCGGTGCTGCTGTTCACCCCGGCGCTTGCGCCCCGCTTTTCCAAGGCGGTCACCGGGGGCATCACCCTGCTGTGGGCCGCGGGGCTGTCGGCCTTTCTGGAGCTGACGGGCAATGTGCCCGGCGGGCTCTGGATCCCCTGCATGGTAACGGCCATCGGGCTTTCCTACTTATATTTATGGGGTGTGTGGAGCATCACCCTGCTGGAAGCCGGGTATCACTGCGCCCGGGCGTTTATTCTGGCAGAGCTTGCCGCCAGCGTGGAGTGGCAGCTGCACTGCGCCCTCTGGCCCGCCCGCGGCCCATGGGAGCCGCTGTCTTTGCTGCTGCTGGCGCTGGTGTATGGGACGCTGTTCGGCATTATGTGCTATCTGCAGCACCGCCGTCCCCAGCCCGCCGGGCACTTACAGATCGGCGGCAGCGCCGCCCTGACGGCGGTCATGCTGGCGCTGACCGCCTTTGCGGTGAGCAATCTGGGCTTTCTGCCCGGCAGCGAGATCAATATGAGCATTTTTTCCATCCGCACACTGGTGGATTTTTCCGGCGTGCTGATCTTATCTGTGCAGCACGAGCAGCTGCAGGAGAACGCTTTGCACAGCGAGCTTGCCGCCATGGACGAGGTGTTGCACCGCCAGTACGAGCAGTACAAGCGCAGCAAGGAGGGCATCAACCTCATCAACCGGCGGTACCATGAACTGAAAGTCCAGCTTGCCCGCATCCGGGAGGAGCAGGACCAGGCCAAGCAGAACGCCGCCATTGCCGCCATAGAGCAGAACATCCGCCAGTACGAGGCCGAGAACAAGACCGGCAACCCGGTGCTGGATACCCTGCTCACCGCCAAGACCATGGAATGCCAGCAGGAGAACATCACCATCACCAGCGTAGCGGACGGCAGGATGCTGGGCTTTCTCACCATCCGGGAGCTGTGCACCATTGTGGGCGTGGCGCTGGACAACGCCATTGCCGCCGTCCGCGCCGAGCCGGACCCCGAAAAGCGGCTCATCAAGGTGGCGGTGTACAGTCAGGGCGGCTTTGCCATGCTGCGGTTCGAGCATTATACAGAGGCCGCCCCCGCACTGGATGCGGACGGTCTGCCGCAGCAGGGGTCGGACCTGAAAAGCGTCCGCACCACCGTCGGGCAGCACGGCGGCAGCATGACGATGCACTGGGAAAACAACTGGTGCACCCTGCGGATCTTATTTCCGCTGTCCCAAAAGCAATAATATTTTTACGGCAGGTATCCCCTGCCGTTTTTTTGTCTGGCAGGGTGCACAAATACAATGTTGCAATATTTGTGTATTAGCACAATAAAATTTGAAACCTTATTGTAACTTTTGCAAATTGTGCAGTTGAAATGACAGGTTATGCTGGAAACATGTGAAAAGAAAATGAATATGCTATACTATAACCATCGTCAGAGATGCGGCCGCATCCAAAATCAGATTATTTGACTTGAAAGAAGTAGGAGGACACTACGGATGAAGAAGAAACGGATGTCCAACAAGACGTTTCGGAGAATCACGATTCCCGTCATGGCGGTGGTTCTTGCGGCACTGATCGTTGGCAATGTTGCTGCGTATTCGTACCGTGGACTGATTTCCACGCACTTTAACCACGATACGTTTAAAATCGTTGAAACCGGAGAGGATGTAGACAGCAACTACTTCCCGTGCGATTTCAGCAGTGAAGAAGAACTGAATGAGCACAATGGTCAGGTCGCTCAGAATATCGAGAGCGAGGGCCTCGTGCTTTTGGAAAACAACGGCGGTCTGCCGCTGAATAAAGGTGACAAAGTCAGCGTGTTCTCGGTTTCGTCTGTGAACATCGTCTATGGTGGTGCCGGTTCCGGTTCTGTGGATACTTCCACGGCACCGACGCTCAAGACGGCGTTGGAAAAGTCCGGACTGAGTGTGAATCCGACCCTGTGGGATTTCTACACCAAGAAGAGTGAGGACGGATATCAGCGTAGTGCACCGAACTGGCGCGGCGGTAAGTTTTCGATCAATGAAGTGCCTTGGGCAGATGTTGCATCTGCGGCGCAGTCCTCTTTTGATGAGTACAGCGATGCCGCGATCGTTGTGATCTCTCGTTCTGGCGGCGAAGGTTCCGACCTGACTGCTGTGAATTTTGCAGAGACCGCAGGCGTTGCGGACAACTCCGGCAACTATCTGGAACTGAGCACCGAAGAGGCGGATATGCTGAAGGCGGTCAATGACCAGTTTGATGATGTGGTGGTTGTGCTGAATGCCAATAATGCCATGGAGCTGGGCTGGCTGAGCCAGTATCCTAACATCAAGGCGGCGATCTGGGCCGGCGGTGTCGGTCAAACGGGTCTGTATGCCATTGCTGACGCACTGGTTGGCGATGTGGTTCCTTCCGGTCGTTTGGTGGATACTTATGCCGCAGATGCCAACAGCTCTCCCGCCGCACAGAATGCCGGCACAAACTTCTGGATCGAGAACGGCTTCTCCAATGAATCTGACCAGTACATTGTGTACGAGGAAGGCATCTATGTCGGCTACCGCTACTACGAGACCCGTTACGAAGATGTGGTTCTGGGTCAGGGTAACGCGGGCGATTACGACTATGCAAGCGAAGTCATCTATCCCTTTGGCTACGGTCTGAGCTATACCACCTTTGATTACAGCGATTTCTCTCTGACCCAGAACGGGGATACCTTCACCGCAAAAGTGAAAGTTACCAATACTGGCGATACTTACTCCGGAAAGGAGGTCGTTCAGCTTTATGCACAGTCTCCGTATACCGATTATGACCGCGAGAACAATGTGGAAAAAGCCTCTGTGGAGCTGGTTGGTTTCGCAAAGACGGACGTGCTGAAGCCGGGCGAATCTCAGGTCGTGGAGATTCAGGTGGACAAGGAAAGCCTGAAGTCCTATGACTATACCAATGCAAAGACCTATATTCTGGATGCAGGCGATTACTACTTTGCAGTGGGCCATGATGCACATGATGCCCTGAACAACATTCTAGCCGCAAAGGGCAAGACGGTTGCGGATGGCATGACCGCAGAAGGCGACAGCACGATGACCGCAGAGTGGAACAATGCCGCTCTGGATACCAAGACGTATGCTGTGGACAGCACCACGGGTACGGAAATCTCCAATAAGTTCGATTACGCCAACATTGCAAATTACGACGAATATTCTGATACCAAGTACCTGACCCGTAATGACTGGGTCGGCACGTTCCCGACTGCATTCTGCACGCGCGTGGACGAGACCACCGGCGAAAAGTACATTACTTTCCCGCAGGAGATCATTGATGCACTGTATCCCCAGTATACGGAGGACAAGGATGCCTATACGATGCCTGTCACGGGTGAGGAGAACACGGAAAATCTGACGCTTGCGCATTACCGTGATACGATGTTCGATGATGATTCGTGGAACGACATCCTGAATGTGATATCTGCCGATGATCTGGCTTACATGGTCCGCATGGGCGGCTATGGTACGCCGAGCCTGAACTATATCCTGAAGCCCGCCACCAAGGAAAAGGATGGCCCTGCCGGTATCTCTGCAACGCTGATCGGTGGTACGCAGGGAATGGCATATCCCACGGAAGTTGTGATTGGTTCCACATGGAATACGGATCTGGCCTATGAGATGGGTGTTGCGGTTGGCAATGATGCAATGTTCGCAGGAATTCAGGGCTGGTATGCACCGGCTATGAATATCCATCGAACTCCGTACAGCGGCCGTAACTTCGAGTATTACGCGGAGGATGGTTTCATCAGCGGTAAGATGGGTGCTTCCACGGTGGAAGGCGCTCAGAGCAAGGGCCTGTTCTGCTACATCAAGCACTTTGCAGTCAACGATACCGAGGGTGTGATCGATGAAAACATGAACATCAAGGGTTCGAAGGACGGCATTTCCGCATTCCTGAACGAACAGGCACTGCGTGAGCTGTACCTCGCACCGTTTGAAGAGAGTGTCAAGAGCGGTGAAACGCTGGGCGTGATGAACGCATTCAACCGCATCGGCACGAAATGGTGCGGTGCAAACTATGAACTCCTGACGGATGTTCTGCGGAACGAGTGGGGCTTCCATGGCATCGTGATCACGGACTTTGCTGGTCTGCCGGATTATATGGATATCAAGGCTGGCTTGCAGGCTGGTACCGATATGTGGATGAACACCAACGAAACTTCTTTTGATCTGGGAGATTATAAGAATGACCCGCAGATCATGACCTATCTGCGGAACGCCGCGCACGATATCTGCTATACGGTCAGCCACAGTGTCGCTATGAACGGTCTGTCTGAGACTTCTAAGCTGGTCAATATCACGCCGCTCTGGATGAAGTGGATGTACACGCTGGATGCCGTTGTCGCAGTTTTGGCAGTGGGCTGCATTTACTGGATGGTCCGCCGCAATAAGGACGAGCAGATGCACCCTGAAAATTATAAGCCATCCAAAAACATCAACGCCTAACGGATAAATTCTAACACGCAAGGGGGCGGCGGGTATCCGCCCGCCCCTTTTCTTTGTTCATCGTCAGGAGCCAAGCTATGAAACACGCAGACATCATTCAAACACTGAGCCTGGAACAGAAATGCGCCCTGCTGAGCGGCGGTACGGTGTTCACCACCCGGGCGCTGCCGGGCAAGGGCATCCCGGCCATTACCCTGTCGGACGGCCCCAACGGCGTGCGCAAGCAGGCGGGCGCAGCTGACCATCTGGGCCTGAACCCCAGTGTGCCCGCCACCTGCTTCCCCACCTCGGCCACCGTGGCCAACAGCTGGGACCCGGAGCTTGGCGAGGCTGTGGGCGCAGCCATGGGCGAAGAAGCAGCGGCACAGGGCGTGTCGGTGCTGCTGGGCCCCGGCCTGAACATCAAGCGCAGCCCGCTGTGCGGCCGCAACTTCGAGTATTTCTCGGAGGATCCCTACCTTGCCGGTAAGATGGCGGCGGCCTACGTCCGCGGCATCCAGAAAAACGGCATTGCCGCCTGCCCCAAGCACTTTGCCGTGAACAGTCAGGAGCTGCGCCGCATGGCCTCGGATTCCATCGTGGACGAGCGCACCCTGCGGGAAATTTACCTGACCGGCTTCGAGATGGTGGTCAAGGAGGCGCAGCCCAAGACCATCATGTCCGCCTATAACCTTGTCAACGGCACCTACGCCAACGAGAACGCCCACCTGCTCATGGATATCCTGCGCAGGGACTGGGGCTTTGACGGCGCAGTGGTCACCGACTGGGGCGGCAGCAACGACCACGCCTTGGGCGTAAAGAACGGTTCTACGCTGGAAATGCCCGCCCCCGGCGGGGACGCCATCCGGGAGCTGATGAAGGCAGTGCAGACCGGCAAGATCACCGAAGCGGACGTGGACGCCCGGCTGGAGGAGCTGCTGGAACTGGTGTTTACCACCAAGGCGGCGGTGGACGCCGCACCCGGCAAGTTCGATGCCGACGCCCACCACGCACTGGCACGCCGGGCTGCTGCCCAGAGCATCGTGCTGCTGAAGAACGAAAACAGCCTGCTGCCCCTTGCAAAGGGGGAAAAGGTGGCGGTCATCGGCGACTTTGCCCAGACGCCCCGCTATCAGGGTGCAGGTTCCAGCGCCGTCAACTCCATCAAGGTGGATTCCTTCTTGGACTGCCTTGCCGAGAGCGGCCTGAACAGCGTCGGCTACGCCAAGGGCTTTGACCGGCAGGGCAAGCCCGATGAGGCACTGAAAGCCGAGGCGGTGCGGCTGGCAAAGAACGCCAATGTGGTGCTGCTATGCATGGGTCTGGATGAAATCAAGGAGAGCGAGGGCATCGACCGCGCCGACATGAAGCTGGCAGAGAACCAGCTGGAACTGCTGGCAGCTGTGGCGGCGGCAAACCCCAACGTGGTGGTGCTGCTGAGTGCAGGCTCCTCGCTGGAAAGCGATTGGGTCAAGGACTGCAAGGCGCTGGTCTACGGCTGTCTGGGCGGTCAGGCCGGTGCAGGCGCACTGGTCGAGGTGCTCACCGGCGCGCAGAACCCCTGCGGTAAGCTGGCGGAGACTTGGGCGCGCAGCTACGCCGACACCCCCGCAAAAGCGCATTTCGGCGGTGACGGCCCCACTGTGGAGTACCGCGAGGGTCTGTATGTGGGCTACCGCTACTACGACACCGCCGGTGTGCCCACCGCCTTCCCCTTCGGCTACGGCCTGAGCTATACCAGCTTTGCATACAGTGACCTGAAAGCAGACGAAAAGGGCGTGACCCTGACTGTCACCAACACCGGCAGCTGTGCAGGTGCCGAGGTGGTGCAGCTGTATGTGGCAAAGCCGGATGCAAAAGTTTTCCGCCCCGTCAAGGAGCTGAAGGGCTTTGCCAAGGTGCAGCTGGAAGCCGGAGAGAGCAAGACCGTCACCATCCCGCTGGACGATAAGGCGTTCCGCTACTGGAACGTTGCCACCGACCGCTGGGAGGTGGAGGGCGGCAGCTATCAGCTGCTGGTGGGCGCTTCCAGCGCCGATATCCGTCTGACTGCCGCCGTTACGGTGGCGGGCACCGGCGCACCCGACCCCTACGCGGGCAAAAATCTGGAGCATTACCGCACCGCACAGGTGCAGAAGGTGCCGGACGCGGAGTTTGAAGCGCTGCTGGGGCACGCTATCCCGGAGAACAAGGTGCACATCGACCGCAACATGACGCTGGGCGAGATGGGGCACGGACGCAGCCCCATCGGCTGGCTGGCGGCTGCCGTGCTGGGCGCCCTGCTGCGCCGCAGCATCAAAAAGGGCAAGCCCGACCTGAACATCCTGTTCCAGTACAATATGCCTCTGCGTGCGCTGTCCAAAATGACCAACGGCGCTATCAGCATGGGCATGGTGGACGGCATCGTGATGGAGCTGCAGGGCTTCTGGATCATCGGTCTTGTGCGGGTGATCGTGGAGGCCGTGAAGAACCTCGTGCTGAACAGCCGCATGGAAGAGCGCTTGAAAAACAGCTGAAAGGAAGCAGGCTATGAATTTCTGGAATAACTTCGCGGCAAAGCACCCCGCCGCTGCCAAGTGGGTGCGCGAGGGCGGCCTGTTCGTCATCGTGTCCAACCTCATCACGGTGTTTAAGTACCTGCTGCTGCAATTTCTGCCCAAGGCCTTTGCAAGCCTGCCGGTGGTGGATTTCGGCTGGCCGGGCATCGACATTACCCTGTTCGGCGAGACCTTCAAGTGGAACATCCTCGGCTACGATGCCGCCCACGGCGGTCTGCCCTACTTCTGCGCCTACATGATCGCCATGGTCATCGGCGAGTGCATCAACTTCCCCATCCAGCGCAATTTTGTGTTCCGCAGCAAGGGCAATCTGGCAAAACAGATCGGCTGGTATGTGCTGGCCTTCTGCGTCATCACCTGCATCGTCAACTCCATCAACTGCATCTGGGTGGCGGTGGCAGGGCTGCTGGTACCGGACTTCATCTACAACATCGGCACCACCGTCCTCAACGGCGGCATCTCCATGGTCATCTTCTTCTTTGTGAATAAGATCATCTTCCCGGAGGGCGAAAAAGCCGCCAAATAATAAGACATTCTCCTTCATTTTCTTCTTTTCATCATAAGCCAGAAGGGCTGCTCCGTTCTCCGGGGCAGCCTTTTTGGTTTGAAGGAGAGAACCCTCTCAGTCATCTTATTTTTGTTTTTCTGCACAAAATGTTCTGCGGGCAGGGTTTTCCTCTTGACAAGCGGGCAAATGTTTCGTACTATATTTAGTAGTATGGAATCAAAGACGCTGTACGCAGGTTTCAGTGTGACCCTGTACCCGTTTCAGGCAAAGCGTGCCTGTTTGATATAAAATGGAACCGTAAAGAGAAAAGCCGTATGCTTTTGCCCGTGCCGCCGGTTTTGGGTGGTGCGTATGGTTTTGGTGTCACTTTTTGCATTGAAAGCTCTTTCTATATCATTGCCCGTGTCCTGCTGCGCAGCGTCTCCTGCTTTTAATTTTGCATTGAATTGAAACAAAGGAGAGTGAACGCAATGACCGCGATCGGAGTGATCGTGGCCTTGATCGTTGCTGTTGTCGGCGTGGCTGCGGGCTATTTTATTGGTTACAACAACCGTAAAAAGACTGCCGAAGCCCAGATCGGCAGCGCCGAGGCCGAGGC
>OCSG01001007.1_pt1 | contig 20171 bp, 21 predicted proteins | sample 1538831 | NCBI WGS metagenome assembly OCSG01 (sample SAMN04571729, study PRJEB22368) | human gut metagenome | biome: human gut; material: stool | host: Homo sapiens | place: Luxembourg | collected 2012-09-20 | reverse complement strand
GATAATAAACAAACTGTCGCATTTAGAACCTCAGGTCAATATGTTACACCTCAATACACAAGCTACTCTGGTAGACTCTATAACACTCAAACAGGAGAAGAAATTACTAACCCTGATGAGACTACTAAAAAGGAAAATGAGGCTATTCGTAATGCGGTTGCAACCCAGTTGTCAATGAGTGATGCAGTCCAAACAGGTGACCTCCTTCGATTCTACACGCCAGATGGTTTAAATCCTCTTGATTCTAGCACAATTTCCTACACTAAACAGATGGATCAACTGAAAAAAATCAATAAAAAGCTGAAAGATAAATCAACAAGTCTCTACAAACAAAAAGGCAATAAATCAACAGCTGACCTATTCAAGACACCATCTTACAAGGAACTACATCCTGTTGAACCTGAATCAAGCTCAAACTCAACAGAAGAAAGCTCATCTAGTCAAGAAACTACAGCTGCACAAGAATAATCCTAAAAAGACTGTTCTAATCGAGCTATCTTTTTAGATTAAATCAACCATATCTCTACATAATCAACTCTTCAACGATCTGGCTCGGACATATTTCTTGCTAGTTTTCTCCAACCATGATTAAATAAGAATCATAACAAAACATATATAGGAGATCTGATATGAATCCAATGGAATTATTTAACCAAGTGAAAGAAATGATCGAAAAAAAGATTTTGAAGCAGCTAAAAAGTTTGTCGAGGAAAACAAAGATGATCTAGGTGAGTACTTCAACCAAGCTAAATCTCTCGTTTCAGGCAACGAAATGGTAAGTGGAGCTTTAGACAAGATTAAAGGCCTATTCTAAGCCTAAATTCCCCCAATCAATAGGATTGAGGGAATTTTTTTATTCAGATGACTAATTGAGACTCAGAAATATTATAGTGTGATATTTTATTTGTGAGAAGACAAAAAAGAGATTCCCCAAGGAACCTCTTTCCATTCTATATTACAATAGAATTATTTTTTCAAGTTGTAGAATGATTTCAAACCACGGTATTCTGCAACTTCACCAAGTTGGTCTTCGATACGAAGCAATTGGTTGTATTTAGCAATACGGTCAGTACGTGACAATGAACCTGTCTTAATTTGACCAGCGTTAGTTGCAACTGCAATATCAGCGATTGTTGAATCTTCAGTTTCACCTGAACGGTGTGATACTACTGCTGTGTATCCAGCTTCTTTCGCCATTTCGATAGCGTCAAAAGTTTCAGTCAAAGTACCGATTTGGTTAACTTTGATAAGGATTGAGTTAGCAGCATGTTCTGCAATACCTTTTTCAAGGTAAGCAGTGTTAGTTACGAAGAAGTCGTCACCAACCAATTGAACTTTACCACCAAGACGTTCAGTAAGAGCTTTCCAACCGTCCCAGTCGTTTTCGTCCATACCATCTTCGATAGTGATGATTGGGTATTTGTTAACCAATTCTTCAAGGTAGTCGATTTGTTCTGCAGCAGTACGAACAGCAGCGCCTTCACCTTCAAATTTAGTGTAGTCGTAAACTTTACGTTCTGCATCGTAGAATTCAGATGATGCACAGTCAAGTCCGATAAATACGTCTTTACCTGGTACATATCCAGCAGCTTCGATAGCTTTGATGATAGTTTCAACACCATCTTCAGTTCCGTTGAAACGAGGTGCGAAACCACCTTCGTCACCTACGGCTGTTTCAAGTCCACGTTCTTTAAGGATTTTCTTAAGCGCGTGGAAGATTTCAGCACCCCAACGAAGCGCTTCTTTGAATGTTGGTGCACCAGCAGGTACAATCATAAATTCTTGGAAAGCGATTGGAGCGTCTGAGTGAGAACCACCGTTGATGATGTTCATCATTGGAGTTGGAAGAACTTTAGTGTTGAATCCGCCAAGGTAGCTGTAAAGTGGAACTTCAAGGTAGTCAGCAGCTGCGCGTGCTACAGCGATAGACACACCAAGAATAGCATTGGCACCAAGTTTACCTTTGTTTGGAGTACCGTCAAGAGCGATCATTGCGCGGTCAATACCTTGTTGATCACGTACGTCGAATCCGATGATGTGCTCAGCAATAACGTTGTTTACGTTATCAACTGCTTTTTGAGTACCAAGACCACCGTAACGAGCTTTGTCACCATCACGAAGTTCTACTGCTTCGTGTTCACCAGTTGATGCTCCTGAAGGAACCATACCGCGACCGAATGCACCAGATTCAGTGTAAACTTCTACTTCAAGTGTTGGGTTACCGCGTGAGTCAAGGACTTCACGTGCGTAGACATCAGTAATAATTGACATTACAATACTCTCCTTATGAGTTAAAATTTTTTACACATTTATATTACCATAATATCAAGGGTTAAGCAAATTAAAACCAGAATTTTCTTGCGATTATCTATTTTTTAATATTTCAATTATTTTTGAAAATCTCAGAAAAAATAAGGCAAATGAAAAGGAATTCAAAATATTGTATAATGGTAAATAGAAAAGAGACAGGAGATTCCCTATGACTTCACTTGAAGATAAAGTGTTCCAATGCGCCAGTGGCGAAAAACGCCTGAATCCCGATGAACTTCGTCAGTATTTTGGTACCTATGCAGAACGTGTAGTCCTAGCTGTTCTATTGGAAAATGCTGAAAATAAAATCGTAATTGACCATTTTCCTAAGATTTTAAAAGACTTGCTAGCCATTTACCCTAATCTTAGTCTCAAGCTTTCGCCAAAATTAGCTGATCAGATACAGTTCACCTATATCAAGGGCGCTCAAACACTGAATATTTCTGCAACTATTGTGGATGAAGCAAAAGCACACTCACCGTATGGTATTGTTGTGCATAGTGATAAGGCCGAAAACCTTGATAAGATACTATTCTCAGAGCTCTATCCTGATATTCTTGCTCCCAAGCAAACTGAGCAAATCGTTGAAAAAAGGGGATTTTTTACTAAGCTATTTGGAAAATAATAACATCTGAGCTGGCCCCTGGTCCCCTGGTCAGCTTTTTCTTGTTTCACAATGACTGACTCAACTTGATGAGGTTTCCAATATTGAGTCCTGTTCGATAGAGATTTTCCTTAGCCGAAGACAGAATTTGATCTAAGTCACCTAATTGACCAATGATTGGAAAAGCGGCTGAAATGCCACCTACTGGAAAATCAGGTAAGTCATTCTTCAAACTGCCACAAATAGCGATAACTGAGATAGCCGATGGTGTTCGTTTAGCTACACCTACTGGTGCTTTACCAGATAAGGACTGATTATCCATACGTCCTTCCCCAACAATAACCAAATCAGCTGTTTTTACACGCTGGTCAAAATCGACACAATCCAGTACAAAATCAATCCCCGACTTAATTTCTGCTCCTGCAAAGGCTACCATTCCTGCTGCCATTCCCCCTCCAGCACCTGAACCAGCTAGTTTTGGAACCTCAGGAGCAAATCCTTGGTAGAATTGAGCCATGTTTTGGTCAACCTTTTTAACTTGTGAAGGTGACAAGCCCTTTTGACCACCAAAAATATAGGTTGCCCCATTTAAACCACACAAAGGATTATCCACATCGGTGATAAGACGAATAGTTACATTAGATAGATCAAGTTTATTTTTAGAAGACACCTTTTTAACGTGACCAAGATTGGCACCTATTGGCTCAAGCTCCCGCCCCTCAGAATCATAAAAACGATAACCTAATCCATAAGCCATACCAATTCCGCCATCATTAGTGGCTGATCCACCTACACCTATAATAAAATCACTAATACCAGATTTAACCAAGTGAACAATCAGTTCACCGACTCCCTGGGTTGTTATACAAAGGGGGTTGCGTTTATCCTTAGGTACCTGCTCCAAGCCACAAACCGCAGCCATTTCAAAAATGGCAGTCTGCCCATTACTAGCATAGGGGACAGATCCATCACCTGTATAAGCATGTGGAATCTTAACAGTTTTCTTCTCAAGATTTAGATTTTCAGCAAGAGCATCTAAGGTACCTTCGCCACCATCGCCTATTGGCATGAGGTCAAAATCAGCGTCTGGTAAGGCCTTTTCAAGGCCCGATTTAAGAGCTAGGGCAACCTCTTTTGCAGACAAACTTTCCTTAAACGAATCAGGTGCAATCAGAATTCGCATCATTCACTCCTTTTATTTTCCTTTCAAGTAAGGGGACAGGGCCTGAACCAAGTCATCTGTCATATGTTGTGGACCTAGGACAGTTTTAATACCAAAGCACTTTAGCCTTTCACTATCAAAATCACTATCATTAAAGCTGTATAAAGGTTTAATTCGCATCAATTCCTTAATACTCTCTTCATCACGATAACCTTGATTAGCTATATTAGCTTCTAAAACCTGACAGAGATAACGGATGGCCTTGGTAGGTGCCGTAATATAGATTGCAATGAAGTCCCCTTTTTGCATACTGGCTTTCTGAGTCCAAAGAATATCCTTACTTGCTGAGAACTCCTCCCCGATATCGTAGTATTTTAGATTTACTGGAACAATCCAGTAGTGTGGCTCTGAAGCCTTCCTAAGATGTTTAGGAACAACCAGAGAACGACTCCCTCTAATGAGCTCAAAAATCGTTTGGTCTGGAATTGTCTCATCTAAAACAAGGCTTATCCAAGTCTTCTTGGACATATGGTAACTAGGATAAATTCCATCTAAGTCTAAGAGCTTATCCATCTATCTTGGATCGACCTTGATGTTAACCACATCATAGACTAAACTCGCCTTTTCTCCACTAAGTGCTAGTTTCTCACCCTTGAGAGGGAAAAATAGGGCATACCACTTACCATCAACCCGAAAGGAAAGATAGTCTGGATATTTCTCAAAAGGAGGGTCAGCTTGGTCTGAAAATTCCTTAACTATAAAATTAGCCAGACGATTATCTTGCGGGGATGAAAACAATTGATCATCATAACAAAACTCAGCTACTTGCGACAGGAGATCTCCATAAGCTTCTCTGACTTGACCAACGTAGGTTCCAGTTGCGTGAGGGCTTCGGAAAGTGTCTTAAGACTCGTCAAAATCAATATCAACAACCTGCCCTGTCAACTTACCTTCTAAATCAATGGATAGTCGAGCCTCAAGTCCTTCAGCCATTAGTGGTTTTCTGAGCTCGTAGCCTTTCTCACTAGTTATGAAACCAAAAGGCTCTAGGCTATCATGTTTTAGGACTTTCTGTTTAAAATAAGCATCCTCAAAAGTCATTCATTCTCCCTTTTTCTAAAAAAGAGAAGTTGAGACAAACTAATGTCCCAACTCCTTTTTTATTTTGTTGACTGGCGTAAAGTTAGACCATGATTAAGGATAACATCTTTATCTTCAAGTTCTTCCTTATGCATAATTTTAGTCAACATACGCATGCTAACTGCCCCTAAATCATAGAGAGGATGGTTTATACTAGAAAGGTTTGGACGTGTGTAGCTTGTAACCGGTGAATCATTGCTTGTGATGATTTCGAAATCTTCTGGAACTGATTTGCCTGCAGCAAAGAGGCCATTCAAGAGACCTGCAGCCAATTCATCTTCCCCAACATAGGCAGCAGTGGCACCAGAGTTCAAGACACGTTGTGCTAACTCAAAGCCGTCTTTATAGCTATATTTAGCTTCAAAGACAAGTCCTTCGTTGTAGCTCAAATTATTCTTTTCAAGTCCAGACTTATACCCAGCCAAACGTAGTTTGCCATTAATATCATCAATTAGTGGTCCTGATACAAAGGCAACCTTTTCATTATTTTTAGCAAGTTGCGTTACACAATCCTCAACGGCAGCTTTATAGTCGATGTTAACACTTGGTAATTGGTGTTCGAGATCAACTGTTCCTGCTAGAACAATCGGTGTACGGGTACGAGAGAATTCTGCACGGATTTTTTCTGTCAGATGGTGTCCCATAAAAATAATACCATCAACTTGTTTAGAAATTAGAGAATGAATGACTGTAACTTCATGATCCTCATTATCATCACTGGAAGCAAGAACAATATTATACTTATACATGGTTGCAATGTCATCAATACCTTTAGCTAGAGTAGCAAAATAGCTATTTACAATATTTGGAATGACAACTCCTACAGTAGTTGTTTTTTTACTTGCCAAGCCACGCGCAACCGCATTTGGACGGTAATCCAAACGATCAATGACTTCGAGCACTTTTTTTCGGGTGTTTTCTTTTACGTTTTTGTTACCATTTACAACACGAGAAACAGTTGCCATCGATACTCCAGCTTCACGCGCTACATCATAAATTGTGATTGTTTCATCAGTATTCATAAGAAATACTTCCTTTCTAAATTTAATGCACACTTTTTCACAATAATTATAGCAAAATTTGAAAACACTTTCAAATGTTTTGACTAATCCTTTACAAAAAAAATGAAAAGAATCCTCTTTCGATAGCTAAGGTAAAGAAATACGTTTCAAATATTTGGCTATCATTTCGCATTTTCATGATTATTCATCGCTTACAACCTATAAGATTAAAAAAACTCAATGAAAGCAAATGATTTAATGAAAATCCAAAAACAGCTTGCATTTTCCCTATAAAAGTGACAGAATGAGTGTAAGAAATAAAAAGGAGTTTTTTCTATGTCTAAACTTGATCGCATTCGTCATTTTTTAAATGAAAATAAATCAGGGCTAGCTATTGTTTCAGATCCTGTAACTGTCAATTATCTTACTGGTTTTGATTGTGACCCACATGAACGCCAAATGTTCCTCTTCGTCTACGAAAATCGTGAGCCTGCCCTCTTTGTTCCTGCTCTTGAGGTTGCACGTGCCTCTTCTGTTCTCGATTTCCCAGTCTTCGGTTATGTGGACTCTGAAAATCCATGGCAAAAAATCAAAGCTGGTCTAGCAAGTACAGACATCCCTATTATTTATGCAGAGTTTGATAATCTCAATGTAACTAAATTTCAAGGATTGCAAACGGTCTTTGAAGGTCGCTTCGAGAACCTGACACCATTCATCCACAAAATGCGAGTTATCAAGTCAGCTGATGAAATTCAAAAAATGATTGTTGCCGGTGATTATGCTGATAAAGCTGTCAATATCGGTTTTGACAATATATCTCTCGACGTTACTGAAACAGACATCATTGCTCAAATCGAATTTGGCATGAAGAAAATCGGTATCAATCAAATGTCCTTTGAAACTATGGTTCTCACAGGCAACAATGCCGCAAACCCACATGGTATTCCAGGAACTAACCGCATTGAAAATGATAGCCTCCTCCTCTTCGACTTGGGTGTTGTTAGTCAAGGCTATGCTTCAGATATGACACGTACCGTAGCTGTTGGTCAACCTGACCAATTCAAGAAAGATATCTACAATATCTGTTTGGAAGCTCAACTCACTGCCCTTGATTTTATCAAACCAGGCGTAACAGCCAGTGAAGTTGATGCTGCAGCTCGTAATGTTATTGAAAAGGCTGGTTACGGCGAATACTTCAACCACCGTTTGGGACATGGTATTGGTATGGATGTCCATGAGTTTCCGTCAATCATGGAAGGAAATGACTTGATTATCGAAGAAGGTATGTGCTTCTCTGTTGAACCAGGAATTTACATTCCTGAAAAAGTTGGTGTTCGTATCGAAGACTGTGGCTACGTTACAAAAGATGGCTTCGAAGTCTTTACACACACACCAAAAGAACTTCTCTATTTTGATGTTTAATTAATCCAGAATGGCCTTCAATTAAGTTGAGGACCATTTCGTTTGCACTCAAATTCAAATGACATTTAAAAAGCTGACCCATCATGTGTCAGCTTTTGCTATTTATCCTTCATGCTCTTGTCTAAGATAGTCAAGCCCTTCTTCAATCCATCCTGGCAACGCTTCTGCCAAAGGTTTAAAGCCATAGTTCAAACGACTATCTGAGAAACGATGACGGTGGGGGATTTTATTTTTTTCTTCCTCAAGTGTCCTCAAAGAAAGACTGGCCTTTTGAGTAAATTCATCAAAATCAACTACCTGAACCAAGACTTCCTGGCCTACCTTTAGTGTATTGTAGATGTTGTCGATATAACCTGTCTTAATCTCCGAGATATGAATCAAGCCTGTGGTACCATTATCCAATGAAACAAAGGCACCGTAAGGCTTGATGCCCGTGATAACCCCCCTAAGCTTGTCTCCAATTTTCATCTTAGTCTGTTACCTCAATCGTTTCAATAACAACTTCCTCAAGCGGCTTATCTTGAGTTCCAACCTCAACATTGGCAATCTCATCGAGCACCTTGTAAGAGGCTTCATCTACCAAATGACCAAAAACAGTGTGACGACGATCTAGGTGAGGTGTGCCACCATTTTCAGCATAAGCTTCTGCAATTGGTGCTGGCCAGCCACCACGTTCAAGTTCCTTTTTAGCATAAGGAATCTCAGGTGCTTGAACAATGAAGAACTGGCTACCATTAGTATCTGGTCCAGCATTTGCCATTGAAAGTGCACCACGGAGGTTATAGAGTTCTTCAGAAAACTCGTCCTGGAAGCTACCACCAAAGCTTGATTCACCACCCATACCAGTACCAGTTGGGTCACCACCTTGAATCATAAAGTCCTTGATAATACGGTGGAAAATCACACCATCATAATAGCCGCTCTTGGCCAAATTGACAAAGTTAGTGACAGCCAATGGCGCATGGTCAGGGAAAAGCTTGATGACCAAATCACCATGATTTGTTTTAATCGTTACGACTGGACCTTCTACTGTATCCAAGTCAAGTTGTGGGAAATGAAGTTCTTTTTCTACCAATCCGAGTTCCTCCAAGGCATTGAAAATGCCATCTTCTTCTACTGTTCCAGTTACATAATCAGCTTTGGCTTTAAGTTCTGGTGTGGCGTTCCCCATGGCAATTTTAAGACCAACATAGTCAAAAATTTCCATATCATTTGGCCCATCACCAAACATCATAGCATTGACTGGTGTAAGATTCTCATGCTCCAAGACATGACCGACACCTGAAGCCTTTGAGATACCAGTTGCTACCACATCAGATGAGTGTTCGTGCCATGGTACCAAGCGAACGTGGGCTGCGAGTTCCTCCGGCAACTTAAGGTCACCATTATTTTCTGCAAAAGTCCACATCTGATAAACATCATTAGTCAAATGGAAATCTGGCTCAACGTCACAAATACCATAGATAGGCACTATAGCATCATCAATCAATTCTGAACGTTCTGAGACAACTGGCTTATCCTTACCAGCGAAGCCCCAAGCAATCCCAATCTCTTTGCACCAAGCAACAAAAGCTTCAGTAACTTCACGAGCAAGGGGCTGATTATAAATTTCTTCCCCTTTTCGGTTAATGACATAAGTTCCATTGATTGTTACAAAATAATCAGGTTCTAGGTCCAGAATTTCCTCAACTACACCATAGTAGCCACGTCCTGTAGCGATCCCTGTCAAGATTCCTTTTTCTTTAAGTCCTTTGAAAACAGCCTTAATAGACTCTGGAATATAACCTGTTTTTTTGACACGAAGGGTGTCATCAATATCAAAGAAAACAATCTTAATCTTCTTAGCCTTATATTTTGTTTTTGCATCTACTGGCATCGTAAATCTCCTTTACAGTATCAAAATCTAGCGCTATGTACTATTCAAGACAGCCCTAACGAAAGATCATACGATGTTTCCATTATATCATTTCTTAAAGCTAAAAAGCAAAAAAATCATCTAATACCAGGTCAGTCTTAGATGATAGGTGTTTTAACGGTTAACACTCTTGATAATACGTTTAATGTCACGCTCTTGTTCGCGACGTTTGATTGACTCACGTTTATCGTAATCGTGCTTCCCTTTGGCGATACCCAGTAGAACCTTGGCAAAACCATTTTTTAGGTAAACCTTAAGTGGGACTAAGGTCATTCCTGTTCCTTTAAGATCATTTTGAAGTTTGGTGATTTGCTTTTTCTTGAGCAACAATTTCCGAGTACGTTCTGGATCTTGATTCCAGATGTTCCCTTGCTCAAAAGGGGCAATATGAACATTGATTAACCAAGCTTCCCCGTTTTTTATTTGGGCGTAACCATCCTTTAGCTGGATGCGAGCCGCACGAACAGACTTAATCTCTGTCCCTGTCAGCACGATACCCGCTTCAATAGTATCTACAATACTATAGTCATGTCTCGCCTTTTTATTCTGAGCAACAACATTGCCTTCACCTTTTGGCATAGCAGTCCCTCCCTTCTCATCCTATTTTCGTTTTTTAGCAACATCCTTGTAGAAAGGTTTGTTTTCTTTTTTCTTACGACGACCACTCTCACGTCCCTTATTATCATTATGAGGACGGTTTTGATTCTTACGCTTGTCTGGTTTCTTAGATGACTTACGCTTTTCATCATAAGAGCCTTTGTAACCACTACTATCTTGACCGCTACGCTTATTTACACGTTTACCACGACTTTCGAAATCACCATTTTGACGATCGCGGCGTGGTCCTCTATTACGGAAGGACTTAGCCTTCTCTTCACGTTCCTGACGAGCCTTGTGATCTACTTTTTCAGTGATATCGTACTCACTTGGAAGGTATTGGAAATCAATGTCTCCAGTCTCCTTATCTGCACGAATTAACTTAACTCGAATAGGTTGGCCAACACGGAAAGTCTTACCAGATTTTTCACCCTGAAGGGTCATGGTGCGTTCATTGTAATTGTAGAATTCTGGAAGTGTTGTGATATGAACCAAACCTTCAACGGTATTTGGCAATTCCACAAACATACCGAATTTAACCACACTTCCGACAATACCATCGAATTCTTGACCAACAAACTCTTCCATGTACTCTGCTTTTTTCATGGCTTCAACGACACGTTCAGCGTCAATAGCACGGCGCTCAAGGGTTGAAGATGAAGTAGCTAACTCTGGAATAACCTCTTCAAAGTGTTCACGCGTTTCTTGAGACATATTGTTGGTGTACTCACGAATCATTCGGTGAACCAAAAGGTCTGGGTAACGACGGATCGGACTGGTGAAGTGAGTATAATACTGAGCCGCAAGTCCATAGTGCCCATGATTGTGTTCTGAATAACGAGCTTGTTGCATTGAACGAAGCAACATCATATTCATGACTTCTGCTCCAGGTTTGCCTTGAACTCGCGCCATGAAATCTTGTAAGTCTAGCTGATCCATCTTATTAGCTGTTCCTTTGATTTGAATACCAAAGATAGAAGCATAATCCATAAAGCGTTGCAATTTCTCCGCTTTAGGCTCTTCGTGAATACGGTAAATAAATGGCAACTTAGCCTTAGCGAAATGCTCTGCCACACATTCATTGGCAGCCAACATAAAGGACTCAATCATTCGCTCAGCCGTCCCACGTTCACGCACCACGATATCAACTGGCATTCCCTTATCATTAACCAAGATACGAGCTTCAGATGTATCAAAGTTAAGGGCACCACGACGTTCGCGCATATCTTCTAAAATCTTATGAAGTTCTGCCATAGCTGACACAGAATCCATAATAGGCTTAAACTGTTCAATCTTTTCTGGATTTCCAGCCAACATTTCATTGACATCACTATAGGTCATACGGAAGGTTGTCTTAATTACAGATTGGCAAATCTTATGATTAATCACCTTGCCTTTTGGAGTAATCTCCATAATAGCTGACAGAGTCAAGCGGTCAACATTGGGATTTAGAGAACAAATACCATTTGAAAGACGCTCAGGCAACATTGGAACCACACGGTCTGTCACATAAACAGAAGTACCACGCGCTGCAGCCTCACGGTTGAGGGCAGAACCCTCTGTGACATAATAAGACACATCTGCAATGTGGACACCTAGCTCATAGTTACCATTTGGTAAACGTTTAATATGAACTGCATCATCCAAGTCCTTGGCATCAGCTCCATCAATGGTGAAGGTCACTTCTTGACGAAGGTCAACACGACCAATTAGATCTTCTTGACTAGGTGCATCCGGCACAGCCTCTGCTTCAGCCATAACATCTTCTGGAAACTCCGAAACAATATCCATTGATTCCAAAACTTCCAAGACATCAATACCAGCATCTCCTTGATGACCAATAATATCTCGAACACTTCCTACAAAATAATCGTGATGGCGGTTAGGGTATTTTTCAATATCAACCTTAATAATCTCAGTCCCCTCAAGAGCAACTGGTCCTTTCTTGATATAGATTGGTTGCTGAATTTTTTGATTCTTAGACTTAATGTAACCTACATAAGGTTCTTTCTCGTCATTGAGGATAAATTTCCCGACAACCGTTTTAAGAGAGCGTTCGACAATTTCAACAACTCTTGCTTCAGCCATTGTCCCACGCAAACGATCTGCTGGCTTCTTAATAACTGCGGCAACAGTGTCACCATCAATGGCATGGCCAACGTCATTACGACCAATAAACATGTCATCCTCACTGTCATCGACATGTAAGAAACCAAAACCATTCTTATTGGCATGAAAAACACCCTCTACAGTAACCTGATTGGGATATTCTTTCTTAGGACGTAAGGATACAGAGCCGTCTCGATTAAAGCGCAACTGTCTCTTCCTTTCCATAGCTGATATGGCTTTGATAAGCTGTGGGAACTTTTCACCGCCAGCGTGATTAAGAGCGTGGGCAATGTCATTTACACTGGATTTCCCATGCTCTTTCAAATAATTTATAATAGATTCTTTCATAATTTCCTTTACTTTTATTGACTATAACGCAAAAAATGAGTCAACCTCAGTCAACTCATTACTTACTTGAGAGAATGGAAAGGACGATTGCATCTACAATCCATAGAAAAACCATGATTCCTGTAAAGCGTTGCATAAAGGCTTCAAAGCCACGTGGTTTACTACGTTCAAATAGTGCTTCTGCCCCACCACCATCAAAGACATTGCTACTTGGATTTTTTTGTGGCTGCATGAATACCGCAATCACAATAATAGCTGACATAACCAAGAGCAGCGTTAATAATAAGTTGTACATAGTTATTCCTCCGAAAAAGTCCCTTTAATTCTACCATAGAACCCCTTAAGATTCAACATGTAAGGTTACTTTTCTATCCTTGGGGCAGAATTTAGGTACCTGAATTTTCTCAGGATGATTCTGTTTATTTTTACTTGTGAGATAGTTGAGGCTCCCACATTCACTACACTTTAAATTGATTTTAACTCTCACCTATATTCTTAACTCCTAGCGATTTTCTAAAGATGATTAAGGAACAAACAAAATTTCCAAAGACGATGGCTGCTGTCACAAAGAAAACCCAACGATAGCCTAATCCTGTTGCAACAGCTGAACCCACAAAGGGTCCTAAAACTTGTCCAATGTATGAAAAACTTTGATTAAGGCTAAAGATTCTTGAAATTCCTTCTTTTGGGGTCATCTTGGTCAATAAGGAATTGACACTAGGCGTCAAGGCACCTACACCAAAACCATAGGCAAAGCGTAAAAGGCCAAGTTGCAAGGCTGAACCTGCAAAACCACAAAGGAAATACAAAAGGAAACTATAGAATAAGCCCATTAAGAGCAAACGATGATTCCCAATGCGATCACCAAGTCGTCCTAAATAAGGAGTGCTTAAAAGACTTGAAAAGCCCATAGCAGACACAATTAGCCCTGAGTAAAAAAGGATATTATCACTTTGACCCAAATAACGAATATAAAGCGCCAAGATTGGAGCAATTGATTGGGCAGAAATCTGGATAATCATACTAGTCACAAAGAGGCCAATTAAAAGCGATTTGCTAGGAATTTTAGCAAATACTTGCGAAAAACTCATTATCTCTACCTTTTCAATTAATTGGAAGTCCTCTCGCAAACCAAAGATAGTCAAGAGACAACAGATAAACAAAATCAACCCAACTAATAGAAAGGTCCCTCGCATACCAAAGGCCTCAGATATGGCACCACCTAGCAAAGGGCCAATCAAAACACCAGCTGTGAGACCAGTTGATAATGTGCCCAAGGCATAGCCAGAACGTTGCTGAGGAGCCTGACTGGCAATCAAAGCTGTTGCATTTGGCACATAACCTGCAAACAATCCATTCAAGATTCTCAAAAAAAGCATCCAGAAGACATTAGGCACAAAGGCTAAGCCTCCCATTGTAAAGGTCATGACCATACTGGCTCTAATCATCATGGGCTTTCGACCATAACGGTCCGCCAAGTGTCCCCAAACTGGTGAAACCAAGGCTGAAGCTAAAGCAGATAGGGCAACAGATAAACCAGCATACCATTCTACCATAGCACCTTTAACCCCTAGTTCTTCTACATAGAGAGCCATGAAGGGCATGACAATAGAAAAACTAGCCCCAGTAAAAAAAGTTCCTATCCAAGCAATTTTAAGATTTCGTTGCCAATCAGCGGTTTCAAGCTCTTTTTGGCGCAAATAATCATCTTCTTTCTAAAATTCACTATCCATTATAACACAATGACTAACTATACGAGGTTAGCTAAATCTTTTATGGCACCCTTCACCTTCTTCTTCAAATCATCGATGTTCCCATTGTTGTCGATAACTAAACTAGCATAGGGCAGTTTTTCGGCTAAAGGCATTTGACTAGCAATACGCATGCCTGCTTCCTCAGCACTTAAGTGATTCCGTTTCATCAAGCGTTGTCCTTGTACTTGAGGTGACACCGCCACCAACCAAATCTGATCGAACCAATCCTGATAATCATTTTCAAAAAGTAAAGGAATATCCATAAAAAAGACGTCCTCTTCTTTGGCCAAGCAGTCTCTTTTTGCTGCCAGTTCTTCTCGAATAATCTTTCCCTGAATTTCAGCAGATTGATATCGCATTTCTTCACTTGAAAAAATCAGTTGCCCTAACTTAGGACGGTTCAATTCCCCATTAGGAAGAAGAATCCCATCTCCCAACCAATCAAGCAAGGCTTGATACAATCTTCCCCCTTTGACCTGCATGTCGTGCACCAGTTGATCAGCATCAATGACCTTATAACCTGCATCTTTAATTATTTCAACTACGGTTGATTTCCCTGAAGCAATGCCTCCTGTTAATCCTATAATCATCGTTTTTGACAATGAGGACACAAATGTGTTCCTCTTCCCCCTAACTTGATTTTCACAATCATGCTTGCGCAACGTGGACAAGGTTGACCTGTCTTTCCATAAACCTGTAGATAATTCTGCATTGTCCCATCCTCACCAAGGGCGTTACGATAGGTCCTTATAGTGGAACCACCCTTAGCAATCCCCAGCTGTAAAATGGCAATCGTTTGATCGTGAACCCGTTTCATGGCTGCCTTGCTAAGTTTATTTGCTGGTGTCTCAGGATGAACCTTGGCTGCCCAAAGCACCTCATCAACGTAGATATTTCCTAGACCGGCCACTAACTTCTGCTCCAAGAGTAAGGGCTTAATAGACTTGCCAGAATGCATTAAGGCTCTCTCAAACGGTACATATTTAAAGGTCTTCTTGGTAGGCTCAGGGCCAAGTTTTTTCCTTGTAAAATAGGCCTCTTCTTGTTTCCTATCCAATAAATCAAAAGTCCCAAACTTGCGTACATCCTGATAAACCAGGGTTGAGCCATCATCTAGCTTAAAAAAGAGGTGAAAATGTTTGTTGTCAGGAACCTGGTCTGTGAACAGCAGATATTTTCCCTCCATGCGCAAGTGAGAAATTATTATCAACTGACCGAAATCAAAAATGAGATATTTTCCCCTACGTCGCATGGCTTGAATCGTTTGACCAGGCAAATCATGCAAAAAACTATCGTATGATGTCTTGATCATTTTAGGGACCTTAACTTCAAGTGACAAAATAGTCCTTCCTAGTAACAGCTTTTCTAAACCTCGTCTAACTGTTTCTACCTCAGGTAACTCAGGCATCTGCCCCTCCTTCTAGAAAGAAAGCCGAGCAAGTGCCCAGCTTTTCTTAATATTCTTTTTCATTATAACCAAAATCGGCCAAATCAAGTTTTTTATCCCTCCAATTTTTCTTAACCTTCACCCAAGTTTCAAGGAAGACCTTGTCCCCAAGCATGAGCTCAATATCTTTACGAGCAAGAGTACCAATTTTCTTAAGCATAGCACCTTTTTTACCGATGACAATACCTTTTTGGCTATCACGCTCAACCATGATGGTCGCACGAATGTGAACCGTATCAGTCTCTTCATCACGCTTCATAGAATCAATGACAACAGCAACTGAGTGCGGAATTTCTTCACGCGTCAACTGTAGGACTTTTTCACGAATCATCTCAGATACCAAGAAACGCTCTGGATGGTCTGTGATTTGATCCGATGGGAAATACTGGAAACCTTCCTCAAGATTATCACTTAAAACATCTACAAGGTGGGAAACATTATTTCCTTGAAGAGCTGAGATTGGGATAATCTCCTTGAAATCCATTTGTTTACGGAAATCATCAATCTGCTCAAGGAGCTGGTCTGGATGGACCTTATCAATCTTATTAACCACCAATATAACCGGAACCTTGGCTTGCTTAAGACGTTCGATAATCATATCATCGCCCTTGCCACGCGGTTCATCGGCTGGAACCATGAAGAGGACTGTATCCACTTCACGAAGGGTTGAATAAGCAGATTCCACCATGAAATCTCCAAGTGCTGTCTTGGGCTTGTGAATACCCGGTGTATCAATAAAAACAATCTGTTCTTTATCTGTTGTGTAAATCCCCATAATTTTGTTACGGGTTGTTTGAGCCTTATCACTCATGATAGCAATTTTTTGCCCCATAACATGGTTCAAAAAAGTTGATTTTCCTACATTAGGTCGACCAAGAATGGCCACAAATCCTGATTTAAAAGTCATATATCTTCTTTCTATTTTTTAGTTAAAAATCAAATCCCAAATTTTAGGTATGAAAACAATCATACCAGTAATGAGTGCGTAACAAGAGACAACCAGAACCGCTCCTGCAGCCATATCCTTAGCATTTTTAGCTAGCATGGAAAAGTGATAATTACTGGCTAAATCAACAACATTTTCCATGGCAGAATTAACAATCTCTAGGGCAATTACTAGAAAAACTGCCTGCAGGAGAAAAATCCATTCTATCGCTGACACACGAAAAACCAAGCCAGCCAACACCACTAAGATAGCCGATACCAAATGTTTACGCATGTTGCGTTCTTCTTTAACAGCCGTTATTATCCCTGTCAGAGCAAACTCGAAACTGGTCGTAAATTCTCTGTTTTTCCACTTTTTTTGTGGGTTATTGTCGCGTAAGTCCATAAGCAGTCAAAATTTCTTCCTGTAATCCAAACATTTCCGCTTCTTCTTCTGGGGTGTAATGATCATACCCGTTGATATGAAGAAATCCATGAACAGCCAAAAAGCCCATCTCACGCTCGTAGCTATGCCCATATTCCTCAGCTTGTTCGCGAGCCTTATCAATAGAAATAAAGAGTTCGCCAATATAACTATCAAATTCCCCCATCATTTCAGCCAATTCAGGATTTTCAGCCAAATCTTCTTCATCAAAGGTAATATCTAACTCCGGCTTATACTCCAAACTAATAACATCGGTTGGACGATCCGTATCACGATACTCCAAATTCAATTCGTGACTACGTTCGTTAGTTACAAAAGTAACCGCCATTTCCTTGTCTTTCTTGCCAAGTTTTTGCGCTGCAAAATCAAGTAATTCCAAGGTTTGTTTTTTTATTTCTTCTGAAACTTGTCCAGTCTCATCAATCATTTCAACGTACATAGCATGCTTTTTCGGAATAGTTGAGCCTACTTAAAGGACAGAGCTGCTCCCTTCCTTTCATTAACAAATTAGCTTTTTATGACGAATACTAAATTGTATTCAATATTTTCACCGAATAATTTCAGTACAATATTAATCAATTCATTATATCACAAGCAGACCTGAGCCTAATTGTCTGCTTTTTATATAATATCTATGAGAATCGCTTACTTATCGATATTATCTCTAAAGCGTTGTTGGATATGAATGGTCAAATAGACCTGTTCGTCTAAACTAAGTTCAAAAGCATAACTTGACTTGATATAGGTGACGATCTTTTGGGTACAGATAAAAGATTTTGGGTAGTTAGTCTTGGCTTGTTCATATAGAAAAGCATCGTTTTTACCACCACTAACCCCACTCACAATACGTTGCGCTAAGTACCGAAGATGAGTAATAAAACGGTTAAAAGAAAAACTATCTTGCTCAAAGTCACAAGCAAAATGAAGACGGACAATCTCACTAATGCAAACCACAATTTGACTCATCTGTCGGTCTTTTTCATGGAGACCCGCATCCTTTTGTGCATTGACAAAGTGCAAAGCGACTGAGGCTGCCTCATCATCTACCAATTCCACTTCTAAATCATTGGCAATCAAACGAAGGGCTTGTTTTCCAATTTCATACTCCCGAGGGTAAAATTTTCTAACTTCCCAAGACAAAGGGTTTTGTAGGGATATTTCTTCTCTACTGCGTTCAATAGCATAATGAAGATGGTCTGCAAGAGCAATAAAAAAGAGGGATCAAACTTGGTTTGCAGAACAGCTTCAGCAAAAGTGATGATATTCAAAAAGACCTGCATTTCACCATCAGGCAAATCTACATAAACACGAGTCCATTTGGCCACTGTCTCCGGATTTTCCAAGACAAAGGTCTTTTCAATCTTCTCTTTATTAACCGTCTCTCCGATCTTTTTTTGAAAGCCAAGTCCCTTACCCATAACGATGTATTCTACGTCATTATCCATGGCTTGGACAACATTGTTATTTATTTTTTTCAATTTACATCATGATCCCTCATCATTTAAGCCTTTTTTTATTTTACAAAGTTTTTAATGAGAAACCTAATAACAATAAACAAAAAGGGTTGGCTATACCAACACTTTTTCTATAGTTCTGTTCGATTCTCGATGGCTCTTAGCAAGGTTACTTCATCAGCGTACTCGATGTCAGAACCAACAGCCAGCCCACGTGCTAGGCGGGTCACCTTAATACCTGCAGGTTTGAGGACCCGTGAAATATACATAGAGGTTGCCTCACCATCAGCCGTTGCATTAGTTGCGATGATGACCTCGTCAACCTCGCTATCCATAAGACGGGTAATCAAACTTTTTAAATTAATATCATCTGGTCCAACACCATTCATAGGGGAGATAAGCCCTTGAAGCACATGGTAGAGACCACGATATTCCTGAATCTTTTCCATAGCAGAAACATCTTTGGAGTCCTCAACAACCAAAATCTTAGTACGGTCTCTAGTTTCATCCGTACAAATAATACATGGGTCATCATCAGTCAAGCGACCACAAACTGAACAATAGGTCAACTCACGTTTTGCTGCTAAAAGATTTTTTGCAAAATCATTGACATCTTCATCAGACATGCTAATGGTATAGAAAGCCAGACGTGTCGCCGTCTTAGCCCCAATTCCTGGAAGTTTTGAAAAACTATCAATCAGTTTAGCAATTGGAGTAGGATAAAGCATGAGGTCCTCCATTTCTTTTATATTTCTCAACTCATATCTTAAAGAACAAATACTCAAACACTATATCACAGAAAAATCTCTCATGCAAGGCACAAGAGATTTTATATTATTAGTGAGTATTTTGATAAAGTTCCATGATAGCTTTAACGGCATTTTGATGGGCCGTACTCTTCGAGTCTAAAGCATGTGGGTACATAATCCCAACCGCCAACTTAGTACCATCTTTGGCTGTCGCATAGGCGACAGCATTAAGGTTAACTGTCGTTACTAAATTTCCTGAACCATCTGTTGCATAGGTTTCGGCTGTCCCTGTTTTACCACTAATTGGAATAATAGAACTTGCCATGGCTTTACCGGTTGCAAGACTAGAACCTGAGTTAACCACGTCATGAAACCCTTGTTGGATAATCCCTAATTGCTCAGAATCTAAGGATAGCTTGTTAAGGACGCGCGTGTCTACAGTTGAAGATAAAGTTCCTAGACTACCATTTTCACCAGCATCATAGATACCTCCGACGATGTGAGGTGCTACACGTTTTCCACCATTTGCGATTGAGGCAACATACTGAGCCAACTGGATAGTTGTATAAGAGTCATATTGTCCAAAAGCCTCTGTCAAGACATTGGCAACATTATAATTCTTGGGAATGTAACCTTCTGATTCTCCTGGTAAATCAAGTCCCGTAGACACACCCATTCCAAACTCAGCATAAGTATCACGAAGCGTCGTCATCGCCTTTTCCATATTATCAGTCGACAAGGACATTCCTGGAACATACTGTTGCCCAAGAAGTTTGATAGCAACCTGAAC
>OCSG01000995.1_pt1 | contig 20389 bp, 16 predicted proteins | sample 1538831 | NCBI WGS metagenome assembly OCSG01 (sample SAMN04571729, study PRJEB22368) | human gut metagenome | biome: human gut; material: stool | host: Homo sapiens | place: Luxembourg | collected 2012-09-20 | reverse complement strand
AGTCACGACGTGCGCAGAAAACGTTTTAACACGCACGCCAGGCAACGCAAGCCATGACATTTTAACGCTCACGCCATGCCACACTGAACACGATGTTCTAATGCTCACACCAACCCCAGAATTCCCTCCGCAGCCACACTCTTCACGTAACCAGCCTGAACCCAAGGAACCAGCCCGAACCCAAAGAGCCACCCCACCCACTCCTGAGCACCAGCCAGCCACCAAGAATCCCCCGCGCGCGATTGCCGGAACCGGAAATTCTCCGTATCTTCGTATGTTGTCAGCGACAAGCGCCTGAAAACTGGTGTCTGAAACAGGACGCCTGAAACAGGACGTCTGAAACAAGCGCCTGAAACACTGACACTATAAAATTAATTGCCATGCCACAGCTATACGTCATATCGGGATGTAACGGAGCCGGGAAAACCACGGCCTCATATGCGCTGCTGCCGGAAATGCTGGGATGCAGCCAATTCGTGAACTCCGACGAATTCGCCAAGAGCCTCTCCCCGTTCAGCCCGGACGCGGCATCCATCCAAGCCGGCAAACTCATGCTGTTGAAAATGAACTACCTGTTTAGACGACACGAAGACTTCGCCATCGAAACCACATTGGCCACCAGAAGCCTCAAACGCATGATTGACCGCGCCCGCGAACAAGGCTACACCGTGACGATTCTCTACTTCTGGCTGAACTCGCCCGAACTCGCCGTCGAACGCGTGCGCGCCAGAGTCGCGGCAGGCGGGCACAACATCCCCGAACCCGTCATCCGCCGACGCTATACAGCAGGACTGCATTATTTTTTCAATGTCTATAAGTCAATGGCTGACAGGTGGATACTGGCCGACAACTCCCAGATACCTTTCCGCGTCGTCGCAGAAGGACAGAAAAACAGACTTGTCATAAAAGACGAAGAAACATATATGAAAATACGTCAACTCGCCGAAGAAGCGAACAACGTCATAGAAGAAAAACAAAAATGATATCGGACAAGCAATACTATTTGGACATATTCAAGGTCGGAGACACTGACCTTCAGAAACTTACGGAAAAGGCACTCTCGCATGGAGGCGACTACTGCGACCTCTACTTCGAGAATACGATGAACCAGACACACCAGCTGATAGACGGCGAAGTGTCATCCGGCGGCCTGAACATTGACTACGGCGTCGGCATCCGGGTGCTCTGCGGAGAAAAGACAGGTTACGCCTACTCCGAAAGCACCACGTGGAAAGACATGGAAAGCGCAGCGATAGCCGCATCCGCCATCTCACAAGGCACGGCTGTGACACCCCGCGACACACGCAGCATCGGCGCCACATACACCGCGCAGAAAAACAACGGCGACCGCCTGGTCAGGAGACTTTATCCCGGCCGGCCGAACCCGGCAGCCGACAGATATCCTATTATCAATGACTGGCGGCAGGAAAGCCCTTCCGTAGCAGTCGGATTCCTCGGAAAACTGGAACAGGCCATCAAGAGCCGCGACAGCCGCATCACCAGCGTAATCTGCGCATTGTCCAGTCAGACAAGCGATTACCTCATGTACAACTCCTTCGGCGAGATAAAATACGAAACCCGCCCGATGACCACTGTACAAGCCATGCTCGTGGCTGACAACGGAAGCCGCAAAATCCAGAAAAACGTATCGCGCAGCCTCCGGAAAGGCGCCGAAATGCTCACCGACGCATTGATAACCGAACTCGCCGGGAAAATTACCGATGGACTGGACAATGCCTTCGAAGCGGTGCGCCCTAAAGGTGGCCAGATGCAGGTGGTCATGGGCGCCGGAGCATCAGGAATTCTGTTGCACGAAGCTATGGGACACGCATTTGAAGCCGACTTCAACAGGAAAGGCCAGTCGATATTTTCCGACAAGATGGGCAAGCGGGTCTGCCCGGAAGGCATCAATATCGTGGACGACGCGACCATCCGCGGTAACCGTGGATCGCTTAATTTCGATGACGAAGGAGTGCCGGGACAGAGGACCACAATGGTCGAAGACGGTATCCTGACCTCGTACCTCCACGACCGCATCAGCGCCAGATACTACAGCGTCGCCCCTACCGGCAACGGAAGACGCGAAACATTCCGCTCAAGCCCGATCCCACGCATGCGCGCCACCTATATGGAAAGCGGCAACGCCGAGCCTGACGGCATCATCGCCTCAGTACGTAAAGGCATCTATGTCAATGAATTCAGCAATGGACAAGTGAAAATCGGGGAAGGGGATTTCACCTTCTTCGTGAAGAGCGGCTTCCTCATCGAAGACGGCAGACTCACACGCCCGATAAAGGATATCAATGTCATTGGCAACGGCCCGCAGGCATTGAAAGACATTATGGCCGTAGGCAACGATTGCGTCATCGACGACAGCGCCTGGACCTGCGGAAAAGGACAGTCGGTACCGGTTTCATGCGGCATGCCGACGGTATTGGTAAACAATCTTCTGGTAGGAGGAGAACAAGATGGAGAATAAACTGGAATACGCTATAACAGAGGAAGAAACAAGGATTGCCGACCGTAGCGTGGCACTCGCGGTCGAGGCAGGCGCATCGGCGGTTCAAGTGACATTGGACAAGGCAAGAACGGAAATCTACGCCCTTCTGGACGGGGAACTCGACAACATCCGCCAGACCGGCGACAGGGCATTGACCTTCAAGGTATATGCCGACGGGAGATACGGCGTTTTTTCCACCAACAGGCTGGAGGAGAGCAGTATACGCGATTTGCTGGTGAAAGCCGTGCAGAACGTGCGGATGCTCGCGCCCGACCGGTTCAGGAAACTGCCGGCGAAGGAAGATACTGCCAATGATGCCGTGCGTGGCGACGAAATGGGACTTGTCTGGTACGGATATGACACCGTGACGGCAGACGAAAAACTGGCAATGGCGAAAAATGTCTCCGTGTTCGCGGAGTTCCGCGAGGCAGCACCGGATAGAAACTGGAAAGTGGTATCCGAAGAAGTGGAATACAATAACACATTGACAGACACATATTTGACGAACTCCGACGGCATACATTGCCGCCATACCGAAACCTCATTCGAAGTCTGCGCCCAGGTGACGGTCGAGGACAATGCCGGCGACAAGTACAGCGGTTTCTGGTGGGACTACAGCATCAGCCCCGAAAAAGTCCGCGCCTCCGACTGCGGCCATAAGGCCGTGATGCAGGCTGTCAGCCAGATAGGTCCTGTCAATGCTGTTGGCGGCCGTCATGTGATGGTGGTTTCTAACAGGATTGCCGGACGATTGCTCCAGCCGGTCCTGGATGCTCTCGGAGGCAGGGCGATACAGCAGAAATCTTCATTCCTGACGGACTCTCTCGGCAAGCAAATATTCGCCAAGGAGCTGAATATCATGGATATGCCTAGTGAAAAAGGCAAATGCGGAGCGATTCTTTTCGAGCAAGACGGAAGGGCGTGCCTGAACCGGGAAATCATTACCGACGGCGTGGTCATGGAATATTTCATCAGCACATACATGTCCGGAAAACTCGACATGCCTGCCACCTCCGAATGTGCCAACCGGCCGGTTGTAAAGCCGTTCATTAGTAGTAAACTGGTTGAGGGTCAGGACAATGCATCTGTGTCCGGCAGCATTGGCGAAGCTGAAATCCTGGGCCTCTGCGGAAGCGGAATCCTGGTGACCGACTTCAATGGAGGTAATTGCAATGCCGCCACGGGTGATTTTTCGTATGGCGTGGAGGGACTTCTTTTCGAGAACGGAAAAGTAACGTCTCCGATATGCAACATGCTGATTACCGGCAATATAGTGGAATTGTGGAACAACCTCATTGCCGCTGGAAATGATCCGTTGGACGGCATGAGCCGCCAGGTTCCTACCGTGGCATTCAAGGATGTGAATTTCAGTTCGTAAGTAAACGCTTTGAAAACGAAAGATAATCCGTAACTTTGCAGCATATACAAGACATATTAAAATATAATATAATGAAAATAGAGAACAACAAGGTAGTCGAGCTTGAATACGAGCTCTCTGTAGATGGAAAAGTGGTAGACAAGACTACCGAAATGACAGGTCCTCTGGATTACATACATGGTACGCACATGCTGTTGCCGAAATTCGAATCCGAGATCGAGGGCATGGAGCCTGAAAGCGAATTCTCATTCACATTGACCCCGGAAGAGGGCTATGGTGAGTACGATTCCAAGCGCAAGTTCGACATCCCGAAATCATCATTCGAGGTGGACGGCGCCATCAGGGAGGACCTGTTGGTCATCGGCAGAGTGATTCCGCTGCTGAACAGCTCCGGCATGGTAGTTCAGGGCACGATTGCCGAGATTCACGAAGATACAGTGACCATGGACTTCAATCATCCGATGGCTGGCAAGACATTGAATTTCAAGGGAAAGATTGTCTCTGTACGTGACGCTACCGAGAAGGAACTGACCGAAGGCCTGCATGGCGAATTCGCGCCACAGGAAGGTGGCTGCTGCCATCACGGCAAGGGTGGCGGATGCTGCCACGGCGAGGGCCACGGCGAAGGTGACCACGAGTGCTGCCATGGCGAAGGACACGGTGAAGGTCATGAGTGTCATTGCCACGACGAAGGTCACGAGTGTCACTGTCACGACGAGGGTGGAGACCACGAGTGCCACTGCCACGAAAATTAACCATGGTTTTGAAGTATTTTCGAGGCAGGATTTGTTTTTGACGAAGGAGTGTACCGGGGTACTCGACTGAGGAAAAAGCGAATCCTGACCGAAAAGACGAAAAACAATTAATGAAGACAGCAGTCGTCATACTAAACTGGAACACAAAGAACTACCTCGAAAAGTTCGTTCCTGGCATACTTCGCTCGATTGAAGGCGAAGACGCCGGACTCGTCGTAGCCGACAGCGCCTCCACGGATGGGTCAATGCAGATGATGGCGGAGAAATTTCCAAGTGTCAGACGCATTGAACTGGACAAGAACTACGGATTTACGGGAGGCTACAACCGCGCGCTGGAACAGATTGACGCCGAGTATTTCGTGCTGCTGAATTCAGATATTGAAGTACCTGTCGGGTGGCTCCATCCATTGACGGAAACATTGGACCGGAACCCGGACGTAGGCGCGTGCGCACCGAAACTGCATTCCTGGTACGAAAAAGACAAGTTCGAGTATGCCGGTGCCGCAGGCGGATACATCGACAGCTTCGGCTTCCCGTTCTGTCGCGGACGTATCATGAAAATGGTGGAAACGGATGAAGGCCAATACGATACGCCTGCGGATGTCATGTGGGCTACGGGTGCATGCCTGATGGTGAGAAGCGAATTGTTCAATTCCCTCGGCGGACTGGATGACAGGTTTTTCGCCCACATGGAGGAAATCGACCTCTGCTGGAAGATGCAGCTTGACGGCTACAAGGTCAGGATTGTCCCGGAATCAGTCGTTTACCATATAGGAGGCGGGACATTGCCGCAGACATCCCCATGGAAACTGAAACTGAACTACAGGAACAACCTCATGCTTCTGGAAAACAACCTTCCGGAAACATATGCATTGGAAATGCTGCGTAAGAAAATTCGTGCGGGCAAAAGATATGAAGGCATTGACCTTGAGGATATTGGGAAGAGGGCCGCAAGGCGTGCGGAAAGGCGGATTTTCTGGAGGATGGTCGTGGACGGTTGCACGGCGGCAGCCTATCTGCTGATGCTGAAGCTTGACCTTTTCAAGGCGGTTCTCCAGGCGCATGGCGAATTCAAGAAACTGTCGCGGAAATGGTCGCCGTACGATGTGGAACAATATCTCGCCAGCATTGCCGGGCCGGAAGACGGATATTTCGACGAAAACAGTATGCCGGAAGTCCGCGGAATTTATGGACATTGGATTATCCCGCGCGCTATTTTCCTCGGACAGAGGGCTTTCGCAGCGGTGAGGAAATATTTCTAAACATAGGACTATGATAATCATCATTGAAGGCGCAGGTGAAGTAGGTTCTCACCTTGCCAAGATGCTCAGCAATGAAGCTAATGACATCACGGTCATCGACTGCGATGAGGAGAGGCTTGCGAAACTGAACACCACCGCCGATGTAGTAACAATTCTCGGTGACCTGTCCTGCATCAAGATACTGAAGGATGCGGGAGTGGAACATGCGGACCTTTTCATTGCCGTAAATCCGAGCGCATCACAAGATGTGAATATCGTCAGTGCGCTGCTGGCCAAGAAGTTAGGCTGCAAGAAAGTCTGCGCCCGCATCAACAATGAAGAATATCTCTCCTACGAGAACAAATACCTCTTCACGGAAATGGGCATTGACCTGATGTTCTATCCGGAGAAGATTGCCGCAGGAGAAATCGCGGGCCTGCTGAAGCGTACGGCTTCTACCGAGACGATGGATTTTGCGCGCGGAAAACTGCAGCTTTCAGTGTTCAAGCTGGAAGATGATTCGCCTATCATTGACATGAAGGTGGCGGAGTTCGCGGCAGTCGTTACATTCGGCACGCAGTTCCGTGTGGTTGCAATTTCGCGTGACGATACGACCATCATGCCGAAATACGATACGAAATTCAAGTATCACGACCTTGTTTTCATCATAACGACGCGCGAAGGTGTAGCGCCGCTGATGAATTTTCTCGGAAAGAGCAACATTGAGATAAACAATGTCATGATTCTGGGCGCGAGCGCGGTAGGGGAGATGGTGGCTTCCGGCATCAGCGGCCAGGTGGACACCGTAAAAATCATCGACCCGGACAAGAAACGCTGTATGGAACTCAGCGAGATTACTGATGACAATGTGCTGGTAATCAATGGAGACGGGCGCGATTCGGATTTCCTGCTGGAAGAAGATATTAAGGATTACGACGCATTCGTAGCTGTTACGGGGAATGACGAGGCGAACATCCTGGCGTGCGTGGTGGCGAAGCGTTTCGGCGTGGAACGGACAATCGCCGAGGTGGAAAACCTCGAATATATCCGTCTGGCCGAAGAGATGGGAGTCGATGCCGTCATCAACAAGAAGCTCATTACAGCAGGAAAGATCTTCAAGATGACCCTCAGCAACAAGGTCCGTTTCGTTAAATACATGAGCGGAACCAATGCCGAGATTCTCGAATACATAGTCGCACCGGACAGTCTCATTACACGCAATACATTGAAAGACATTGATTTCCCGACCAATGCCATCATAGGCGGCATTATCCGTGGCAACGATTATTTCATAGCCGTCGGCGACACCCGCATCGAAGCCTACGACCGCGTAGCCGTCTTCGCCCTCCCGTCCGCCGTAAAAGAAGTCGACCGCCTGTTCAGATAAAATAGTTATGGCATCCTACTTACAAATAGAAAACATCAGCAAGAGTTATGGTCCGAAAGTGCTGTTCGAGCATATCGGATTCAATATAAATGAAGGGGACAAGATTGCGCTCATCGCACCTAACGGAACTGGAAAATCGACATTGCTGCGCATACTTGCGGGTAACGACAAATCAGATTCCGGCGGGAAAATCACCTTTCTGAAACACATCAGGATAGCATTTCTGGAACAGGAATTCGAACACGACCCCGAGAAGGACATCTTCACGCAGGTATTGGACTCCAGCAAGAAATTCACCGACGGGCTGGATGACGATGCAATGTTCGCCTATGAACTGAGAATCAAGAAGTTCCTGACCAGCTTCGGACTCCAGGAAGGCAGTCTGATGAAAAACCTTTCCGGAGGTGAAGTGAAAAGGGTGGCATTGACCGTGATGCTGGCATCGGAAGCCGACTTCTTCATCATGGACGAGCCCACCAACCACCTCGACATTGACGCCATCGAATTCCTGGAAAACTACCTCGGACACTCACGCAGCACCCTCCTGATGGTCACCCACGACCGCTATTTCCTTGACCATGTGTGCAATACGGTGATGGAACTCGACCACGGGGCAGTCTATACCTACAAGGGAAACTACGAGAACTACCTGGAAAAGCGCCAGGAACGTATCGACAACTATAACGCCGAGACTGCCAAGGTGAACAACATACTGCGCCGCGAACTCGAATGGATACGCAGCTCGCCATGTGCCAGGACCGGAAAGGCGAGATACCGCATCAATGCCTTCTACGACCTGAAGGACAGGGCTGAACAAGTCTACACCAGCGGAAAAGTGAACCTGGACGAGATGGGGAAAGGCTCACGGCTCGGAAACAAGATAATTGACTGTAAGGACGTGAGTTTCAGCTATGGACCGGATGTCTATCTGGATCATTTCACATATAATTTCCAGCGGTTCGAACGCGTCGGCATAGTCGGCAAGAACGGCACCGGCAAATCCACGTTCCTGAACATTCTCACCGGCAACATCCCGGAAGACGGGCAGTTCAGCGGCATCATCGAACGCGGCGAATCCCTGAAAATAGGCTTCTATCGCCAGACCGGCATGAAATTCAATGAAGACCAGACGGTTATGGAGGTGGTGAGCGACATGCATCTGCTGAACCAATTCCTTTTCAGCCATGACATGTTCACCACCAAGGTATCGAAGCTCTCCGGAGGCGAACGCAGACGGCTCTACCTGATGACCATCCTGATGCAGAACCCGAACCTGCTCATTCTCGACGAGCCGACCAATGACCTCGACATCGTGACGCTCGACGTGCTGGAAGAATACCTGAAAGACTTCAAGGGATCATTGATCATCGTATCCCACGACCGGCACTTCCTCGACCGCCTCGTCGACCACCTCTTCATCTTCTGCGGCGACGGCAAGGTGAAGGACTTCATCGGCTCCTACAGCGAGTATCACGAATATATAAAGGAGTACGAATCTCAGCAAAAGGCTGCCGCCCGTGAAAAGGCTGGCGCCAATGTCCGTGTCAATGCTGATGTGACCGATGCCGACAAGCCGGCCAAGAAGAAAAAGCTTACATACAAGGAGCAGAAAGAGCTGGAACAGATTGAAACAGACCTGGATACGCTTGGAAAAGAGAAAGCCGGACTGGAACGGGACCTCGCATCAGGGACCCTTCCTTATGACAAGATTCAGGAGGTGTCGGCGCGGTTCGGGGAAGTGAAAGACCTCATGGATGAGAAAGAAATGCGTTGGCTGGAACTACAGGACAGCATCCGATAGCCCGTCACACACACAATACAAACCAAAAAAATACATAATAATGGCAAGATTTTTTGACCCGCCTGCACCGAAGCAACAGCTTCCGTCAGAGAAAGTTCCTAAAGTTTTCAATGCGATGAGATGGAAGGTATTCCTTGGAGCCTTCCTCGGATATGCCGGATATTATCTGGTCCGCAAAAACCTCTCACTCGCAGCACCGGACATGATCAAGGATGGAATCCTCGATGCCGGAAAAGTTGGACTTGCAATGTCAGCGGTATCTATCGCCTATGCATTCAGCAAGTTCATCATGGGCAGCGTATCAGACCGCTCGGATTCTCGTAAGTTCCTCTGTGTCGGACTGGTACTCTCCGCATTGGTAATGATTCTCACCGGCGTCATCCCTTATGGCGCGAACACGGCGCTGAACACGACCGTCATTTTCATCCTCATGCTCGTGGTAGGATGGCTCTCCGGAATGGGCTGGCCTCCATGCGGCCGAATCATGACGCACTGGTTCTCCCAGAACGAGAGAAGCTTCAAGATGAGCATCTGGAACGTATCCCACACCATCGGCAGCTTTGCGCTCGGATTCCTGGCCATCGCAGGCGTGGCACTTTTCGCCTTCTTCGCCCCGACATTCGGCATTGACCCTGCACAGGCATGGCGAGGAAACTTCATCTTCCCGGCGCTCATTGCGATAGCCATTGCAATATTCTGCTGGTGGGCGATCCGCGACACCCCTGAATCATGCGGCCTCCCGTCCGTACAGGAATACCGCAACGACTACAGCGGTGTGAAGAGCAAAGGCCCTGCCGGCGACAAGCTCCCGTTCAAGGTCCTTTTCATAGACTACGTATTCAAGAACAAACTCCTCTGGATTGTCGCCCTCAGCAACATCTTCGTATACATGGTGCGCTACGGTATCGGCGACTGGTCACCGACCTTCCTTCAGGATGCCGGCATCATGACCGCCGACGAAAGCAAGGTGGCATTCTCCGTACATAACCTCATCGGTGCATTCGGAACCATCCTCTGCGGCCTCGCCACATCCAAGATTTTCAAGGGCCGTTGCGCTCCGATGAACGTCATCTGCATGATAGCATGTATGTTCGGTGTACTCATCTACTGGTTCGTAGGCGCCGGATATGTAGCGATGAGCCCGGCTCTCCAGAAGACGCTCGTCTACGTCGCACTCTGCCTCATCGGCTTCTTCATCTATGGCCCTGTGGCACTTACGGGCGTACAGGCATTGAACCTCGTGCCTAAGAACGCAGCAGGAACCGCAGCTGGCTTCGTAGGACTCTTCGGCTACTTCATCGGTGACGCCATCTGCTCCAAGATTTTCGTCGGCAGCGTCGCGAACCACCTCGGCTGGAACGCCGCGAACCTGACTGTCGCCGTCGGCGCCGGCATCGGTGTCCTCCTCTGCGCAATGCTCATCAAGAGTGAAAAGTCAATGACCAACAACTAGGATTTTATATGACAAACGTTGCAATCTTCGTTTCCGGCGGCGGAACCAACTGCGAGGCCATCATCAGGCATTTCGCAGGCTCACATGACGTGAAAATCTCCCTCGTTCTCAGCAACCGTGCCGACGCCTATGCGCTGGTGCGCGCCCAAAACCTCGGAATCCCGACCATCGTGGTTCCGAAAAAGCAGTTCAATGACGAGGCGTACATGATGGCGCTCATGAAGCAGTTCGGCATCGATTTCATCGTACTCGCCGGCTTCCTGCTCGTCGTCCCTGATTTTCTTATCAATGCTTATGAACACAAGATGGTCAATCTGCATCCCGCATTGCTCCCCAAGTTCGGCGGCATGGGAATGTACGGACATCATGTTCACGAAGCAGTCAAGGCAGCGGGGGAGACCGAAACCGGTATGACGGTCCATTACGTAAGTAATCAGGTAGACGGTGGTGAAATCATCGCCCAGTACTCGACACCGATTTCTCCGGACGATACGCCGGACGATATCGCAGCCAAAGAACACGTTTTGGAGATGCAACATTTTCCTGAAATTTTGGAAAAAATACTGTCAAAATAGAAATTTGATAATTTATGCCGTAAATTTTCAAATGCTTTTTTGGCCGGGTTGAGGTGCTTTAATTCATTTATTGCCCACTTGCGCTAGAAAATAGCGCAAGTGGGTTTTGTGCTTGTCGGGGCGCTTGTTCCTGCGCTAAAATATGGCGCATGTAAATTTTTATGCATGATTTTACATGGGGGGGGGTGGATAGAAGCGCTACAAGGCACTTTTTTGGATGAAAAATAGAAAAATTCCATCTTGCAACTTTCGAATCTGAATTCTATTTTTGCAATCAATAAATCAAAGGGATGTTTTGCCGGCGGCTTCGGTCGCAGCATAACTGATGTAAATTAGGGAAGATTGTAAAATATGAATTGGCTAGTTAAAATAGCTCTCACGGCATCCTTGTGTGTGTCGGCGGTAAGTGCGCTACACGCGCAGACACCAACCGTCACTGATGCGCCTCAAGAGACTGGAGCACGTTCCGTCGCACGACGGTTCGCGATTTGGTACTGGCTTGACCGTGTCGACATCGACGAGCATTATCTGGATAACGAAAGGCAGCTTGCTGAAATCAAGAAATACCTTCTGATTTCACCTAAGATTGACAGTATCACGATTTGCTCTTACGCTTCTCCGGAAGGTGTATATGAGAGAAACGTGTGGCTTGCCCGCAAGAGAGCAGAGGCTGCACGCCGTTTTCTCGTCAACAATATCCCTGACGGCTCGTCTCTTAACGGAGACAAGATCAAACTCCAGCCTATGAATGAGAACTGGGAGGGACTCAGGGCTGAACTCGAAGCTAACTATACCCTTCCGAATAAAGACAAGGTGATGAGGATTCTCGATGCCAATGTCGGCAACGACACCAAGAAATGGAGAATCCGTCACTTGGACAACGGCTATACTTGGCACTACATAATCGTTAACCACATGCCTAAGCTGAGACTTGCCACATGGATCTGCGTATGGGTGGATCCGGCAGTCCCTGCCGTGGCTGAGATGGGACAGCAGGCAGCGGAACCTGAAAGGCCTTTGGCGCTCGCCGGGCCATCCGCTCCTGCCGGACCTGTTGTCAGGATTGAACCTCCCAAGCCTCTGTATGACAGGCAGATGATTCTTGCCGGACGGACAAATCTCCTCGCACCTGGACTTAATTTCGGCGTAGAGATTCCTATCGGAAGACACGTTTCCATAGGTGCCGATTATTGGTATCCTTGGTGGCTTGCCAAGAACAACAAGTACTGCGGCGAAATGCTCGGCTGGTTCATTGACGGAAAATATTGGTTTTCACGTCCTGGCGGCAAATATGAGTGGACCCGCGCGGACAAGCTGAAAGGACATGCGCTGGGACTCTATGCCGGCGGCGGTTACTACGACTACCAGAAACGCAGAAGCGGCTACCAGGGAGAATATCTGGATTTCGGTGTGGACTACACCTTCGGTATTCCTATCGGTCGCAAGAAATGGATGAGAATGGAGTTCAACCTCGGTCTGGGCTGTATCATGACTAAAGCGCGTCACTACACTCCGACTGCTGATTATGAGGAACTTATCAAGGATCCTGGAATCAAGAACAAATACTATACTTTCTTCGGTCCTACCCGCGCGGGCATCTCGTTCGTGCTGCCGATTATCGTGAAACACAAGGCAAAAGGAGGTGGGCGATGAAAAGGACAATGCAAATTTTGATTGCAGCGGTAATGCTGCTGTCCCTGTTCTCTTGTCACAGAAGGCCGCTCACTACTGCGGACTACACCGTAAAGCTTGATATCAATATCGACCGTGACATCGTTAACTACGAGATGCCTCGGGACCCTGAGATCATGCGAGTTGCGTTCTACGACCACAATACGGGATAGCTGTTCACGGAGGCGTTCCTTCCTCCGACAGGCGGTGAAGTGAACATCGTTCCGGAACGTACCTACGACATATTGGTCTACAACTTCGATACGGAAGTGACATTGATCAAGGACGAGAACGACTGGACTAAGATTCTGGCGACTACGAACACCATTTCTGATGCGTTCAAGAGCAAGCTGAAGAGCCGTGGTACGAAGAGCCCGATGACCGATGCTGACGCGGACAAAGATGAGGAAATCGTCTATGACCCTGACCATCTTTTTGTCGGACGCCTTAATGAAGTGAATATTCCGGCACGCTCCGTGGATTCTCCGGAAATCACCTTGCGGGTGGATTGCAAGTCTGTCGTGCAGACCTGGCTTCTGGAGGTGAACAATATCAAGGGCGCACAATACGTGGCCTCCATTTCCGCAGTCATCACCGGACTTTCCCAGCACCACAAGATTTCCAGGGACCTGCGTTCCAAGGAGTTTGCGTCAGTGTTCTTCGATATCCAACGCCTCAATGAGGGCGGTATCCTCATGACCAAGTTCAATACTTTCGGTATGAATCCGGAAGCGGGCGAGAAGCAGATTCTCTCACTGGTCATTACCGATACCGGCGGTAAGTCCCATATTTTCAATGTGGATGTATCCGACCAGTTCCCGGGCAATGACAGGCAGTATATCCAGGTTAATACCGATGAAATCGATATTCCTGAACCTGAAAAGAAAGAAGGCGGCGGACTTGCCCCATCTGTGGACGAGTGGAAGGATATCGTTTCCAATATTACGATCTAATTTATTAACAACTATAGTATTACTAAATTGTTTGAACAATGAAAAAAAGTTTGATTATCGCGCTCGGTGCCATTGCACTGGTCGCATGTACCAAGACTTCTGTCAGCTATGAGCAGACAGGAGAGATTGGTTTCGCTCCTGTAGTCAGGAAGAACAGCACCAAGGCTGTTGTTCAAGGTGTCCTTTTCGAACCTTCGTGGAGTATTAGGGTCTTTGGTTACTATGACAAATCCGTGGGAAAGGGGAACGAATATACTGCTGGTAAGTTCACGGAATCTTATCTTGATGGAGTAGAGTTTACCAAAAAAACTGACGGCAGTACTTGGACAGGTAAGGAGCACTCATATTATTGGCCAAAGACAGGTTCTCTGCTTTTTGCCGGTTATGCCCCTGCTGGTTTTGCAGGAGTTACCCATGATTTGGCTACCAACAAATTCTCTGTCGTTGAATTCAACCAGCCTGATTTTTCGGCCACCACTGATCTCCTTTATGCTGGCTATGGCAAGTCTGTACTGGGCGAAAATGTCCCAATGACGTTCGCTCATGCTCTTTCGTGGATTACTGTACGGGCCAAAGCCGACGCAAACATTAAGGTGAAGATTACAAACATCGAAATTCAGGGTGTGGCTATGAAGGGTGCTTCTACTGCTCTTCCTGCATGGACCACATCGGGAACTAAAACTCTCAGCGTATATGCTCCATCTGAGGCTGATATAAAAGTTCTCGCCTCAGCTGATACTAAGGTCGAATCGAATCCGGATTGTGGTCTTGTATTCCCTCAAACTCTTACCGATGCTGCTATTATTAAGGTTTCTTACAAGATGGATAGAGGTGATGGAACATTTGTAGAGCAGAACCCATTCACGAAAAAACTCAATGAGCTTAAATCTGGTTCTGATTTCGTTGGAGAATGGGTGGCCGGTAGTCACTATACTTACAACATTATCTTCGGTGCCGCTGCTGAAATTGAAATTGAGCCGGGTGTGACTGCATGGACTAGTGTTCCAGTGGAAAACATTTCTGCAACCAACTAAGATTTAGCAAACATTTACTCGTAGCAATACGTTAAATAACTCTATTATGAAACTCATTTCCAGGACCTTGGTGCTGCTGACCGCAGCAATCACATTGACCGGCTGTCTTGCTTCCACGAAGTACGACAAATCGACCGGCGACATACGTCTGCGACCTGTGATCGGCATCGGCACAAGGTCCGGGAAGGAGTTCATTCCATTCCCGGAAGACAGGAAATTCAATGTTTTCGCGATTTCCCAGGACACCGGGCGTAAATTCCTCGACGATGTTGCCGTGACCTACGGGGGCAAGAGGGGCTGGTTCCCGGAGAATACTCCGAAATGGCCAGTGGATGAATCACTTAAATTCATCGGATATTACCCTTCCGACCTTCAGATGACATGCAACAGCGACGGGACATTGAAAATGCCGGCATACACCGCCGGAGACATTGACCTTCTGGTTACCGATCCTACGAAGGCATATAACAAGAACGACAGCATCGCGGGCCTCCCGTTCTATCATGCATTGGCGAAGATTGACTTCCGTGCGAAGCATGCATTGAACAGCCCTACACGCGTGCGGGTCGAAAAGATCGTCATCAAGGGAGCGTATGTGCAGGGCGCATTCGATTCTTCCGCAGACCTCCGTTGGAACCCGGCCGGACAGCAGACGGACATAACTGTCTATGCAGCAAACGGTCGCGAGGAGGGGATTGAGATTTTCAATCTGGTTCCGAAATATGTGGGCAGCAGCATGTTCATCATTCCGCAGAAGAACATGGGCTCGTCCATTGAAGTTACCTACGCTTTCCAGACAGGTGAGAGCGGATGGATCGGCGGACAGACAGTGTCCGCACCTGTCACACTTGATGCGTGGGAGCCTGACAGGCACTATACCTACACATTGAGCATTTTCAAGGATCAGGAGAAAGAACTGACCTATACCACCGGCATGAGCAGCTGGGATGATACATTGAAAGAAAATGAAAACTGATATGAAACATATAAATACGTTGGCAGCGGCAGTCTTTCTGGCGGCAGCTTTGTCCTCATGCGCCAAGATGCGCGTGGAGACGGAAGATGTCCGTCCGGCCGGGACTCCTATCCGTATGGCGGTTTCGTCAGAAGGTGCGCAGACGAAGGCATTGTTCGACGCGGACTCTTTTTCCGCCGAAGGCAATGTCCTGCAGATATGGGATGTCTATTTCAATTCTGTCGTAGCTCCGCAGGCCTACATTGAAGGTACCAATGTCGTTTCTACAGGCACCGGCGGCGTCTGGCCGTTCAAGGAAGGCGATGCCGTTTCATCTCCGGACAAGCATTATTATTGGACCAAGACCGGCACCCACCGTTTCTACGGCGTGCTGGTGAAGGATAATTCCGGCAGCGCACCTTTGACTCCGACAACCGGTTGGGGGTTCGACGCGGCGCACAAGGTTTACTCTGTGCCGACCACGACATTGACCCTGATCTCGCCCCAGTTCGATTTCGTTTATTCCAATGTCATTGAACGCAATCTCGACAATGGGGCCCGTACCACAGCCGTTCCTCTAAAATTCAACCACCTCTTCTCGGCATTCGGTTTCACTTTCGAAAACGACAGCCCGTCCAGCTTCAATATTAAGTCCGCGACTCTCAAAGTGAACGACCAGGCTGCCGCGAAGATTGATTATTCCAATGTCTGGGACAAGGGTTTTGCTCCAGCTGATGCAGACAACTGGAATCCGGCAGTTACCTATACCGGTCTGACAATGTCCTCGACAACCGGCATCTCCGGAAAAACCGGAGTAATCCAGCCTGCAACCTGCTACGACATGTTTCAGGGCGTCCTGATCGACAAAGACAATATGGCCAATTATGACAAATACACCCTCATCTGGCCGCAGGATTTGACCGGGAAGACGCTGGAGATGTCATATCTTGTTTCTGGGAAAAGGTATCAGGAAGTGGACGTTATTGTTGATAAATATACTTATAATGCTACTGGAGGTACTTATTTTGTGGAATTCACGAATAATCTTAAGGATGTAACAGCTTCGGGCGATAAGAGTTTTGATTATAATCTTGAAAATGGGTATTATGTATATGTAGGTAGGGGAAAAGGTAATTTTGCTGTCCAAAGTGCATATGAAAGTTATGGGGGGAATTACACTAGAAGTACCATCACTGACAAGGAATCCCAGCTCGTAGATTATACCGAAGAGAAAACAGTTACGAAGAATTTGAAAGATCTTACTCCAGGAGGGACCTGGCTGGCGGGTAACAGATATCTTTATAAACTTGTCTTCAGTGATAATGAGGTTAATTTGGTTGTGAGTGTCATGAAGTGGGAAGACGGTCATGGCGGTAATGTTACATTCCAATAAGAGTGAAGAATATGAAACACTATATACTACATATATTGGCAATGTCAATGCTGATTATGTCGACATCTTGTGTTAAGGAGATGTCTGGAGTATCACCATCTGGAGATGAGGGGGAGATTACTCTTTCGCTTGATGTTTCTACCGGGAAAATGCCAGATGTCATTGTCAAGAATTCTTGGGCTGATAATGATGCGGCTGAGCGTGCTGTCTATAATCTTAGAATATATGTTTTCTCTGAGTCCGGACATTTGGCTGGTTATGGCCTTTTCGGCAAGTTGACTACTAGTGAAGTGTCGGATGGCTACAATGCTAAAGTTGAGCATGTCCATACTTCAACTGGTGAGAAATTGTACATATATGGAATTGCCAATGCTACGAATTCCCAGTATTGGGTATCGGATAATAATATTCTTGATATTGATGATGCCGCCACTTCCACATTGACTAGAGAACAATTTCTCCAGGCTACCTATACCAGGCAGAAAGAGTCATATAACCCGCGTGATAACCAGTTTCTTATGACTGGTTATGTGAATGATGGAAAGCCTGTTACTATTGCGCGAAAAGAGGGCTCAGTCAATGCTGAGATTACAGGGCTTACAGATGATGCTAAACGCCTGAAGCTCTATAAGGTTATGTCTAAGAACAGTATAGAGATTAAGACTGGCGAAGGTACAGGTATCACTTTCGACCCGGATTATATGGAGATTTATAATATGCCGTCGTCGGCGGCATTGATGCGTAGACTTCCTATAGAAACGGATGAGGCCTTGAGGCCCGCAGCCGGAGATTTTGAGACCTTTGAGCGAATCGTATTGGATGAAAACACATTGACATGGTATATGCCGGAAAATCTCCAGAATTCAGATAAGGTGGTTTCTACTTTCAACGATAGGGAGAAGAATACTTATGTCGGCGATGTGAAGATTTTTGACAACGCACCGGAGAATGCTACATACATTGTCATTCATGGTCGCTATGAATCTGCCCAGTATAAGGGAAATGTGGAATATACGATTCACTTGGGAGATTTTGGTAAGTCAATGTCTGATTTCAATGTTGTCCGTAACTATAATTACAAGTATACCATAACAATCAATGGAGTGGACAATTTCATTGCGGAGTCGGAGTGCCAGACTGGAAAGTATGATCATGGTTCAGAAGGTATTATAATCAATACGTCTTCAGGACAATTGCTGAATGTCGATTGTCATTATGAGGCTCGCGTGATGCAGTTCAAGAAATCAGAGCTGAAAGCGTTGATTGACCAAAACTTTGGTTATATTATAAAAATCAAGACCGCTTTTGGCGAGACCACGAGTTTGTTGGCTGTTCCTGCGCATACTAAAAATGGTATCACTATTCCTGCCGGAATTTATGACGCTGCGGATTTTAAAGATAAACTGGATAACAATCGTCAACCTGAGTTGTTGTCCACTATCAATACTGATGGAAGCGTGTCGAATTCTGGTGCGTTGGTTTTGAGCGGGGAACTTGATTTTGACTGGGTTCATTTTGTGAGGAATACGGGAACTAGGAAGACGTATACGGGAACTTCTTCTTCGACAGGAGGGCAAACGCATAAAATTAATGAAGTTTGTGCCTATCCGGGAGATGAAGATTCTAATGTGATGAACGTGTTCCAATTCTTCCAAAAGCTTTATGAAGAAACGTTAAAGACCAGCAGTAGCTTTTTCAATCAGGATAGCGGTAATTCCGTTTACGTGACATGCTTTATTGATGAAAACTATTACGAGCATAAGAATTGGTCGGAGTATGTGAACAAAAATGAGGACAGGGTGCTTTATTGTGCAAACTCTTTTAGCACAAGTGAGGATGGAAGAAGTTCATACGCCAAGGCTAAATATGTAGTTTCCCAGAAGTCTATCAAGTCTTTTTATTCTGCTGATGTGGCGCTGCCGTTTGGTATTGAATCCATATCAGAAGAAGATGTCGTGTGGGCTAAAGATAATAACTTTAGACTTTCGGGTGGTAATAACAAAGCGCCTAAGAATTGGGAAGGTCGTGCTTCTGCAGTGACCAATAATACATCGGCTGACAATAACCGTAACAAATATGCATATTCGGTATTTAGAAATATTGGTACTCAGGATATGTATAAAGACCCGTATAAAGCTTGTATGAGCAGAAATCGTGATGCTAATGGTGATGGCACAATTCAGGGAGACGAGATCAAGTGGTATCTGGCAGCTGTGGACCAATATAAGGGTGTTTGGGTTGTAGATGATTTCTTGCCGACAGAGGTTAAACTTTTTGAGCCGAGTGCGGATAATTGGCGCAAGCTGAATGGTGTCTGGAATAATAATGATCATAACCTTGAACCATGGCATTATTTTACAGCTTCTTCACAATCTATATTTTGGGCAGAAGAAGGTTGTTCAACGGGTAATTCTGGAAATGCAGTAATGGTCCGTTGTATAAGGACGCTGCAAGATAACGGTAAAGGTTTGGAAGAGTCTGATAAATATTATTCGTTTGAAAAAATCGGCTCTGGCACTACCGCTGAAACTGTTATCTCTTTGGATCTTGCACCAGGGGCAACTCGATCTTTCCAGGGATCGGCGCAGCAGCCTTCTTATGAGAGAGGACAGAAACATAATAATAAAGTTTATAATAAGTTTAAGGTTGCATCCTCTAATATCGGCCCGTATACTCGTGGGGAGATTCTGAATTCCAGCAATGGCGCTGACTTTATTGCTGCCGATAAGGATGTCTGCCAAACTAAGATGGGAATGGGCTGGCGAGTTCCGACTCAAAAGGAATTGTCGTTGATGTCGGCAGTTTTGAGTACAACTGAAATGAATCTGGCTAATAATAAATTTTTATGGTGCAGTACATCTTTTACAGGACTGGATACTGGATATTATAAACATGACCAGGGAAATGCATGTGGTGGCTTTGCTCTTATTTCGAATGGCTCCATGACTATTGCTCCAAGTGGAAATGGCTATGTCCGCTGCGTAATGGATGTGAAAGAATAATCAACACGATAATCAAAACATCTTTTTGATTATATATACTATATTGGTAAAATGGCGTCCGAAGTGATTTCGCACGCCATTTTTGCCTCTTCCCATCCCACCTCACCACGCACCGCATTGTCTTCCACTCCGCCTTCCACTCTGCCCTTCGCCCTACTCTGCGCAGCCATGCACCCCATCATGCCCTTCACCCTGCGCCCCGCCCCCCCCATTCCAATCCTTATCCTTCAGCCAAGTCCCGCCTGCGGATTTTCTCGTGCGTAAAAAGGCCAGGCTCACTCACGACATGAC
>OCSG01000989.1_pt1 | contig 20429 bp, 19 predicted proteins | sample 1538831 | NCBI WGS metagenome assembly OCSG01 (sample SAMN04571729, study PRJEB22368) | human gut metagenome | biome: human gut; material: stool | host: Homo sapiens | place: Luxembourg | collected 2012-09-20 | reverse complement strand
TCTGATGCAGGCTTTTTATCATCATTCAGAAAATTTGCATACTCTTTAACAAGACTTTCCATATAATTTTCCTGCAAATCCCGGTTTTATCGCGTTTTGCTATATCATAGAGTCTCACTCAGTCTCAAATCTAGTGAGACTTCGTTGAGACTAACTTCGGAATATTCTTGAGTAAAAGTTTGGGTGTCACATTGAGTGCCATATTTACTGTCATTCACTTACTTAATTTTCCATTTACCACCATTATCTGGACCTTTTCGTTCTATGATACCTTTATCCTTTAATTCTGATATATATCTAGCAATTGTTCTATCTGTGACATCTAAGGCTATTCTTAATTCATCAATAGAAATATTCGGATTTTCGGAAATCATTTTTAGGATCTCACATGCTTTAGTAAGCTTCTTCTTAGAATACTCTGGCATTAACTGCTTCATTTTTTCTTCCGAAATTTCTATGACATTTTCTATGACATTTTCTATGACATTTTCTATGTCATTTTCATTCACCTGTGTTGCATAATTAGTGCCATAATTCAGATTATACAAAGTCAATGTAAAATCATCATTATCTGCATCAAAGACTGGCATCTTGGTCTCATCAAATTCTACTTGTCCCTCATAATCTGCCAATATCTTCTTAAATCCACTACCTCTACGCTCCATATATTTTAAACGGCTGAATATATCAGCTAATATCGGATTTCTTCGCTTTGACGGAATTTTCAATAGATTTTTCCCCTCAAGAGATATTCCACTTACCACTCCACCGGGTGAATATATTTCAATTCTATCATCGAACATATCTATATGGACTTCACTACCTATCTCCAGATAATTTCTATGACTCAATGCATTTACTACACCTTCAAGCACTGCTCTATCCGGATAATCAGGCATTTCAATTCTGCCGTCACCAACCTTACGCCATGCTTTCTTGGAATTATTTCTCACAAAATCAGTTCCTGCCTGCAACAATGTGACAAGACTGCCAGTATATTCCTTATCATCAAGTACATCCACTATTCCTGATGCTTTAGTAAGTCCATTCCATCTTGTACAAAACAATCTGGAATGACGTACCGGTGATTCATCTGCCAAAAGTGCTCCAGCATTCGTTAGATTTCCTTTTTCATCAATCAGCCCAAAAGATTCATAATCTGTATCTTCAAATGTATTCCCCGTTCTCTGTTTATATACTGATTTTAATTTTGTAAAGGACATATTGTCAAAATCATATCTTGATTTCAGGCTATCATAACTTTCACCGCTCCCACGAAGAACCAGTTCTCTTAGTTGTGAAGGAGTCGCTGGAACACTTTCATTTCCTATACGCATAAATGCGACAAGTTGCCCGTCTCCCTCATAATAGTATGGTGTCTGCTGCCCTTTCATAACTTCTACAATAACAAAAGTCTTGTCCTCATCTTTTTCAAATGAAAGCCTAAACTCCGGTATTGGATTTAAATGTATTTTTATTGCTTCACTAATTTTCTCCGCATCACCTTCTGCATCCGCAAGTCCCACCAACTCACTATCATTAGATACACCAAATATAAGCTTGCCTCCAAAACAATTAGCAAACGCACTGATACTCTTACACCAGCTCTTAGGTTTCTTTTCTTCAAGTGCAAGTTTTTTGTCGTAATCTGTGGTTTCACCAATTAGCTGCTTTATGTCCATGAATTCACATCCTTCTTTGCAAAAATTTTTCTGCGTAATATTGCATAAATAAAACATTATGATTAGAACTTTATTCTACATAATATTTCTCTTTTCCCTTATTATATCCAGTATTTTTCCAAGTCCGACATATAAATCACTATTGTCTTCACAATACCTCTGCAATCCAATTATATTCATTATTAAATAATCCAGCCTATGTAATTCAGATCCCAAACAAAGCTTATTATAAAACCCTTCTATAGTTGTATTTTTTTTAAACTCATCATTTATCCGAATATAATATTTGTCATCTCTTATAAATACATTCTTAATTTTTTCTCCATCCGGATTCAATGTATCCATTTCTTCCTTTTCAATCCAAAATGAATTTTTATTATGATTACAGTCATGACATGATAAGATTAAATTTCCCATATAACCTGCATCTTTTTTTGTAGCAAATATAGGAGCTTTTTCATATAAAAAATGATCTATTTCAAATTCAGTCTTTTTTATCAAATCAATTGAAGCTCCACAATATGCACATTTCCCATTATATGCTTTAATAAATTCCAACTTAAATTTCTGAGAATTATCACTAATATATCTATGCATATCTTTTGCATTAGGGTGCTCTATTTCAACTAATTTTTCTACTTCTTTCTTTTTATGTGACACATCAATTAATTCTGGACAATACTTTGTTTTTCTGTAGTCCATATTCCTATCCCTCTACTTTTGTCTGCAACTCTTGAAACATTTTTATCACATCATCAATATCATTCTTAGTAAATTCATCAAATTTTCCTTGACCATTAACTGAATTCACTATTTTTTCGACCATAACTTTTTCCCAGCTAGTATTCTTTTGCAATTCTGAGGTAATTTTTCTAACTTCAAAAATATTTCTAATACATTGGTCCAATATTGGAGGAAGCTTTTCATCATAATATTCCACTGGCGTCTTTCCGCATTTAGGATCATATTTAGAAATTGTTTCATAATCTGGGGCGATTTCATTTTGTGTAATAACAATCACCTCTATAAACGGAAAATATTTTTTTAGAATAATTTTAAATTCTTCTCCTGTAAACTTTCCTGCTATTGCTGTTCTATTTTCAAATAATTTTGAGTCTATAAAAATTATATTTGCTGATTTAACATCCGGATTATTAATCAAACTCTCGTATCCTGCATCTGGATTGAATTTAATATCTAAAGATTCAACATTACAACTCGAATTCTTATATTTATCCAAATATTTGGATAATGAAGTCTCCGGATAATCATCTATATATATAATTTTTAAGTTTTCCATTATATTTTTCCTCCTATAGTGAATTCTATTTCAAATCCCTTTTCCCCACATATTTTCTGTATTTCTCCTCCTGACATTGTACATGTATTATTTACAATCCACATTCCGAGACCATGCCCGTTAGTTCTTGTAGTTTCATGTACCTCTAATATTTTCATCGGATCCGTTTTATACTTATCATCAAGTCCTTTTCCATTATCACAATATTTAATATTTAAAAATCCATTAGTCTCATTTATAGATATAGTGATCATTAGTTTTTGCGTATTTTCATTTTGCTGCACACTATTTAAAATCAGATTATCAAAAATAACCTGCAATATATCTTCTGAAATCTGATAAACAATATCTTCATCCATTATAATTTCAATACTAAGCCATGCGTAATCTCTTTCCCACACTTTTTTTATAACAGTTAAGATATCTGCTATACTCTGGTACCTAATCTCAAACTGTTTTTTTTCTATTTCTTCCAACATAGTGTCCATGAATGTCACCAATTTTTTTCCAACAACATCATTACTTTCCAACAAATAAGGTACATTTTTATAAGATTTTCTCGTTTTTTCAGAAGAATTCAATTCATCCCACATACCATATTCTTTTAATGCATCTACTATATTATTGTAATTATCATATATGGCATTTCTATCATTTTTCATTTCATGCGCAATGGATGAAGCTTTTAATCCCGTTGTTGCTAATACATTTAAAATTCTTACATCATATTTATATCTAGCCTCTACCGCTTCTTTATCTTTCTGATATTGTTTTCCCTCCTTTTTATAACTTTTGATTTCTGTTGCTAATTGCTTTGCTTCTTCCTTTGTTAAACCACTAACAGATGTCGGTCGGTTTAATACTCGATCAGAAATAGGTGTTGCTTTTTGCCCTTCTACCTGATTCTTAGCATTTATTTTTCTAACAATATTTTGTCTATATCTTTCAAATTCTTTAATGCCTACTAATATTATTTCAACAAATAACTGATAATAAATATTTTCATCTAAGCCTTGGCGGTTAGCCATATCCTGAAGCACAGCATTCTTCTTTTTATCTATCATGACATAACCTGCCATCTGATTTTCTCTCACACGCCATGCACCCGTTGGATGAGAAGCTGCCGCAGGGGATTTTCTAGATCTTTTTCCAAGTCCTAACCAATCTTTCCTTCCTTCATATGAAGATATACTAAATGCATTTCTATATAATATTATTCCACTTTCAATATTTTTAGGTGTGTTTAAATACTTGTATAAAAATTTCTCTTTTTCATCTTTTGATGTGGAAATATTAAAGTATAAATTTGCTGAAAATTCGCCAATATCATTAACCACTGTTTGTATATCAGCATCTAAAAGCTCCGTAATTTTGTTTCCTTTCAACTCATTAACAATATCCGTTTTCGTTTCATATTTTTTTATATCAATCCCTGAACAATATTTTAAAGCCTCATTTTCGAACTCATCTGACTCTACTGATGTCACTAAAATTCCTTGGTTATACTTTAAAACAATATTACTTCTACAATTGATTCCGACTTCAGCTTTAGGAAAATGTTCCACTACAATTTCATCATAATTATCTGAAATGATTCTTATCTCCATAGATGTATCATGGTAAGTTCTTTCTAAGTACTTATTTAAATTTTCTATGCGTTTTTTATTCCACTTTTCCCTTAATCCTATTATTTCTATATCTGTTCCTTTAGTGTGAATGTCGTAGTTCTCATCTAAAACAGATGTATTCCAATCTGTTTTCCAAATTACACCAACAGAATCTATTTTTTTTGATTTCAAACATACTCTATACCCTAGTCTCGATAATGCAAATCTTCCAACACCTTTCGAACCAGCTTGAATTCTTTTTTTATTATTTTCATCTATTATTTCATATTCTTTGCTACTTTTACCTATATGCATCCAATGTTTTTTTATATCGTCTGCATTCATGCCAATGCCATTATCTTCAAATCGAAGTGTGTCATTCTGAAATGTAATTTTTAAATTCAAGGCATTAGCATCATATGCATTCTTAACTAATTCAAGTATTGCAGCCTCATCTGTAGAAAAATTCTGCACACCTAACAATTCCGCTATCGTACTATCTTCTATAACATACTTTAATTCTTCCACTCAAGCCACCTCCTAAAATTTGAATTCTTCAATATCCTTTGATGTAATTCTCAAAGAAGTTCCACTAATATGAATCCCTACATCTTGGACATACTTCATAAATTCATCACTTTCTAAAATTTCCTTAGCATCCTCCAGTTTATATGTTTTATTATCTGCTTTTGGCACAATATACATTCCTGCATATGGTATACACTTTTTCTTTAACATATATACTACTACTTTTTCAGTGATGACTGTAGAAATCAATAATTTTCTTTTGTTCAATCCTGCTAATGCTTGAGAGCGACCATATTCAAACCATAATGCGTTTCTGTCACTTTCTCGTTCATCAAGCTGTTCTCTAAAGTCATTTAAATAATTAACTGCTCCAGGAAATTGTGTGTTAAACTGCTGCGTTGAATATCTAATTAATTTTCCATTTTTATAATCATAAGGGAAAATTATTTTTTCCCTTTTTTTATATCGTAACGAGCGCGGAGTTGCTGTTTCCCTAACAACCTTTTTTTCTATTTTTTTGCCATTACAACAATAAAACTCATTTATATCTTGACAGTTTTCCTCTTTTAACACATAGGCTTCATTTAATAAGGTTGCAACTACATGAGCAACCTGAAAATAATCTCCAAAACGCCTTGTTCCAGGTATATTATTTTTTGTAAAAAACCATTTATTTGTTAAATTTTCAGTATTAATATATATTTTATCCTCATTTGCCATATCATAATAAATCATTTCATTGTTCGTTATAGATTTATTAATTATAATTATGGCTGATTTTACTAATACATCATCAAACATTTTATCCTGAGTATAATCATATATTTCTTGTAAGTATGGTTTAATATAAGAACGAAGTTTTTTCCCAAATACCGTTTTAAATATACTACTTGGAATTAAATAAGACATTTTACCATCATCACTCAAGCTGTCTACACTTCTTTCAATAAATGCATAACAATAGTCAAATTTTCCTTTTTCACATGTAGAAAATTTTTTTCTTACATAATCTCTATTTTCTTCATCTAATTCTTGATATGTAATATAAGGAGGATTCCCTACAATAAATTCAAATTTTCTATCACATTCCCATTTTAAATAATCTTCATTAACAATATTCCACCTAACACCATTTATCCCCCTTTTTTTTGCTAACGAATTTAATTTCTGAAGGCACTTCTTATATTGTTCTGGATCAATCTCTACACCACATATATGCTTTGATAAACCTTTTTTTATCTGTTGATTTGATAATCCATGTGCTTTTGCATCATCAATATATCGTTCTGCAATTACAGCCAAAATATTCCCATCTCCACATGAATTCTCCAATATGTTCTTGTCGTATATATTTTCGCAATACTGTATACAATCCAATAGTTTTTTTACATACCCATCAGGAGTAAATATTTGGCACTTCTTATTCATTTCAGTCTCATCACTTTCTCGTTCTTTCTTAAATTCAATTGACCATTTTACTTAGGCAGTTAATACCTATCTTCAAAATTATGAAATATTAATTACAATTTACAAATACAAATTCCTTACTAATTCCATAACTTTTTCCACAAGCATCTCCAAGTTATCCCCTTCAGCCATAGATGCTATATCTTCTTTATCCTCAAAACACTTCCTGAGAATATCTATAATTACCTTTTCATTCTGAAGTTCCTTTTCCGACAACTCTTTTATCTTTTTCTCTATTTCAATAGATGCATCTGCAATCTGATTGCATCTTCCATAAGAGTTGCCTATATCCTCTGCTACCATATTGCCATAGTTTTCTTTTTCGTATGGATTAAATCCGTAAAAAGCTTTGCTTGCAACCGGGCAAATAGCATCATAAATAATTTTCGCTCCAAGTTCTCTTTTTATCTGTCTAGGATATATCAATTTACCTTGTTCTGCTTTCATCTCAAGCTTTTCCTCAGCCATTTTACTAGCGTTTGTAATACGCATAAGATATGCCAGCATTCGATTAGCAAAATTTTGCTCTGATATTTCTTGTCTACCTATATCTGGTATATATTGATTAATCTCATGCTCACTAATTGTCTGATTATCAAGATACAGTTGATACATCTTTGATGCACATAATTTCACAACGGCTATGTTTTCCAATCTTTTATTTCCAATATGATTTAGAATTTCCATCTGTACCCAGCCATACTGCTTATCTCCAATTTCATCAGGACAGAAAAACATATTTTGCACATATCTGTATCCCTGTTTCATAATAAAATCATCAAATGCTAATTGATATAAATATTGCTTTGTGACATCACCTACACCCGGTTGTCCACTAATGATAGCTTTATCTCCATGTATTTGATAATCTATACAATAATATTTTGCATCATATATTCCAAAGCAATAATCTTTTTTCTGTTCATCAACAGGATATATGCATACCAAATCAGGTTTTAATGTTTTCACCTTCGGATCTTCTACATCCGGAAACTCTGTTTTTCTCCATCTTGGTGATTTAATCACTTTTCTTAATGTCTTATCTTTATATTCAACTTTAATCCATTCCGGATTACTTAATGGAAGATCTACTATTTTCTTATCTAGAACACTTCCAAAATTATCAGCACATACTTTTTCCCAAACTAAGTTAAAACTATTAGTTCCATATAAACTATAGCTCACATCATTTTTGTCTGTTTTCTCGTTAGCAATATATGTATATATTGTTTTTAGAAGATTCTGTTTCCTTGTAATATATTGAGTTTGTATCTCAGACTGCAACCGATATAATATATAACTCGCATCACCAAAATCAGACAGATCTTCTTGTGTCAGCTCAACTTCTGTCAATTCAAACAATTCTAAAAGTCCTGCATCTGATAATTCTCTACTACATTGTGTAAGAACACATTCATGTAGCCGCCGAAAATAATCATAGTCATTGTCAATCGTATTCTTAGTCTGTAATTCCACATAATATGGTTTGTTATTCTGTATAATTGCAAATGTTTCATTTATAGTCTTATCCCATAAAATCTCACCTTCTCCATTTGTTTCAATTATATCTTTCTGATTTGTGTACAAACCATCAGCATAATATGTCTCTAACAAATGAATAGATACAGCCAATCTATTAAAAATTTTACTATCATCTTCTCCATTAAACAGATAAATCAATTGTTCCGATGCATTATATTTTTTTATAACCTTTAAAACCTGCTTTAGATTTTCAAATAAATGTTCTGTTGATTTGATATATTTAGGATAACATTTAAAAACTTGTCCCTCGATTACAACAACTCCAACATAATCAAATATATATTCTATATCGCTTGAGTTGTCTATTACATCAGTCAAGACAATATCTTCATTTAATAAATCATCAAAATCCGGCTTATTCTTTTTTACAGCTTTAACTACTCCATATTTTTTAAGAATCCCGACAATGCGTCTGGTTTCTTCCATATTTAGGTTAATTAAATTGTCTGTTATTTCCTGTAAAGAATAATGCTTTCTCTCACGAAAGAAACCTTTCGTCATTGTCTCTCATCCCCTTTTTATATATTTTCCAAATCTTCAATTCCAAATATGCCTTCACCATCCTGCTCAAAGGCTTTACATATTTCTGAAAAAATCATCTTTCCATTCTTTTTATGATGACCTATAAATATGTTCTCTGGACGCATCTTCATAACATCTTCAAACAAATACATGATTACTTTACTTTCAAATGCTTTTATATAATTGTTCTCTTTTTGATGCATATCTTTAAGTGCTTCGTTATCCTTCTCAGTCCGAGAAGCTTCATCTTTTGCTTCTAATTCGTCTATTTGCTCTTTATTATTCTTTATCTCGTCTAACATATTTTTAGATATAAAAAATGGTCCTAAAAGCTTGTCTTCATTAACCTTACACTTTTCAGATGTCAAAATATTATTTATCCTTGTTCTTAAACTATCCCAGCCAATATAATGATCCGCTTTATTGTCCTTAAAACACATTGGTATGACATAATCTTTTATTGCTGCAACCTGCTCATCATCATTGACACTTAAATATTCGAATTCCCATCTACGCTTAAATGCTGTGTCCATTGGAAATACGCCCTGATCTGCGCTGTTCATTGTTGCCCATATGTACATATTTGATGGAACACACATATACATACATTTCTTTATATCATCATCCGAAAATTCATCAAAACTTTTTATAGATTCATTTCCAATACTATCTTTCTTCTTAAAGCATTTAAGTTCTTTTATTAAATACTTTTTTATATCCTCAGTTGTTGCGACTGGATACTCACTTATTCCATTCTTTCTATCTAACAACTGAAAAACATCTCCAAAAACTGATGCAACATTCGCTCTATTAATTTCCTCAATTAGAAGCAAAAAGTTATCATTTGGATTATTAAGTGCTTTCACATATATCCTCATAAAAGGTCCTGGAACATATTCATAAACAATATCCGCTGAATTTTCATCCTGAACTGGCTTATATGTTCCAACGAACTGTGCATATGAATAGTTTGGATGAAATGTTACTCTTTCAAAATTATTTTCAAACAATCTACTATCTACCTCTAGTTTGTGGCTTTTTCCGGTTCCTGGTGCGCCAAAAATAATTCTATTATATAAAAAATGTAAACATGTTTTTTGTTCACCATTTTGAACCAAATCAATATCAGGCACATTTCCTACATTACCTCTCATTTCATGTAAAACTTCTCTGTTAGCAATGTAAATTCCTAATTTGTCTGCTTCAAAAACCACTTCTTTATACTCCGAGCTTTGATCTGCATATATACCATAACGTCTAGCCTTTTTTAAATTCTGACATTTAACTCTATAGCTTTTCTGTCCATTTCCAATAACCTCCTCTGGAAATGCTATATACAATGATTTATCTATATCTTCATTTTGTTTATACGAGTATCTCGCTATTATAACCTTATTCTTAAGATTCTCATAATATAAATTACCCTGGCAGCGTAATTTAATGGAATTAATATGATTTTTCAAATTACTTGAAATAATTTTTTCTTTTCCTTTTTTATTATTCTCTCTTGTATCATTTGATATTGTCAAAAAAGCCACATTAATTTCTTGAGTATCCTCATAGAAATTACGCTTGAGATTATCATCCATATCGGGGATACTTGACCAATTATCCTTTGGTTTCAATATTATCTTATAATAAGGACCATCAGATTTTTCAAAACTTGATGGTAATATGTCATAAAAACGTTCTGCATATCCAAATAATTTTTTCAATTCATTTAGATTAGTGTTTGATTTACTTGTTTGCTCCCACACTAAATTACAATCATAATCAACCTGCTAGCGTTTTCCATCATCAATATTTTTTTGTTCATCACTCACTAAAATATTCCTCCTTTATTTTTTTTGCGACAATTTCTGCCATTAATGATGGCACCGCATTCCCAATTTGCCTCCACTGTTGCTTAAAATCCCCCATCAATTTATACTGATCCGGAAATGTCTGAATCCTTTTTGCTTCCTCTATTCGCAAAAATCTATTGCGCCAATGAAAAGGACCTTGATTATTAGAAAAACTCGCTTGTAATGTCCAGGATGGTCTATCTGGACTTAACTTTAATAAAAATGTCCAATATCTTGATTTCCATTTAAATTTAGGATCTTTACATCCTCTCTTTTCTGTATAATACAAATAATTATCTCCTGGTGGAATATTAACAAACAAATCATAATCTTTAGATCCAGGTCTCTGCAATTTTTCTTCTTCTGTTATATTGTCAAACTCTCCTATAACATCTTTGCATGTTACCCATGGCAATGTACCTTTAACTTTTGCATTCTCGGAATGTGTTTCAAAAGGAAAATCAAACTTTTCACCAACATCATTTCTTATGCCGACACATATAAATCTTTTTCTTGTTTGTGGTATTCCGTAATTCGCACAATTAACTACTTTGTATGTTATATTGTACCCCAATTCATAACTTCTTTCTTTCAAAAAATCAAATGCTTCCGTATGTGTCTTAAATGTGAATCCATCTACATTTTCAAAGAAAAACACTCGTGGTTTTATTTCTTCAATAGCTCTAAAATATTCAGGAACCGCAAATCCTGCTTTTTCATCATTGAGTCCATCCGCTTTTCCCACCAAATAATGACGAGTTTGACTATATGGCGGACAAGGAGGGCCTCCTATAACACAATCTATCTCTCCATACTTGTTAACAACTTCATCAAAATTTATCTTTCTTACATCATTACAAATAACTTCGTCTGCCATATTATTAGCTTTAAGTGTATTGCATGCAATATCCCATACATCAGTTGCAAAAACTGTATGAAATCCTGCTTTTTTAAATCCTATGTCAAGTCCTCCTGCACCAGAAAATAAACTTACAACTTTTGGTTTTCTCATTATATCCACCTACATAATTCCTCGATAATTTTCTTTGCCAATAATGGCGGAACTGCATTTCCTATCTGTTTTCTTGCAGATCTTTCACTGCCATAGAAAACATAATCATTTGGAAATGTTTGTATTGCAGCACATTCCCGTATAGATAATCGTCTATTATTCCAATGGAATGGACCTTCCCAATGTCCAGGACTAGCTATAATTGTCCAAGATGGATGTAAGGGATGTAGTTTTAATAAAGAGCTCCAATAACGCTTACCTGCAATAAATACCGGATTAGGATAACCTGCTTTTTCCGATAACGCAATATAGTTCTTTCCTGGTGGAATACAAGTTAACTCATGATTCCATTTTCCTGTTGTATCAACTTGCTCATCACAATAGTATAACTCGTCATCAAATTTTCCAATCCAATCAATTACCCTTTCATATGGTAGAAGTTTCGGATTATTTTTTATAGCCTTATCATCTCCATGAGTCTGTACAATACTAGCCTTTATCTTCTTTTTTGTAGCAATAAAAAAAACTCTTTTCCTTTTTTGCGGTATTCCATAGTCTGCTGCATTTGTCTTTAGCATAGAAAAATTATAGCCAAGTTTTTCCATATTATTTACTATTACATCAACGGCCGGTCGATTCGATGGATGAAGTATACTCTCAACATTTTCTAATACAAATCCATCTGGCATTATTTCAGAAATCAATCTAAAATATGGTTCTATCATATTTCTAGGATCATCGTTCGCTTTCCTATTTTCGTTTTTTACCCAATAACCCGCTTTAGAAAACGGCTGGCATGGTGGTCCGCCTACAATAAGCAGCTTACTAGGATTATTCTTTTTTATAATATTGATATAATCTTTTCCATTAACATTATTTATATTTTCAAAAAAATGTTCACTATGTGAAAAAAATGGATTTTTTCTAAGGGAATTTACACTATCCTCATAAAAATCTAAACTAGACAGCACTTTAACCCCTGCTAATTGAGTTCCAATATCTAAACCGCCGCAACCCGAGAAAAAGCTAATTGCCTGTATGTCAGAATTAATAAACAAATCCATCTTATCGTTACAAGTATATCCTTTATGCTGATATGGAATTAACACATTCCCCTTATCATCAAGATCAAATTCACTAATAAACTCTTCTAATTGATGTTCGGTTATATTCTTTAATTCCGTTCTTTTAAGTATATATACCATATTATCTTTTGTTATCATGCTATTCTCCAAATTCCACGTTTAATATTTATTATCTTGCCTTCCTTTTTCAGCTCAGTTCTGATCCATCTCATCCTGTAGTTATATGCCGTTCCTAATCCATTTTCATCTTCTGATAACAAATATTCTTCTGATAAATTCAAGTGTTTTGCTACCTGATCATTAATATATTCTGTTGTACATTCTGAGTTTTTTTCTTTTAAAACATCTATAGTTGCTATTTTTAATTCATTCTTAGTTGGAATATACATTCTTTATCCTCCATAACTTACCAATTCTACAATGCACTCTTCCCACTTTTTACCCATTCATCGATCTCAGAAAATTTAAATTTCCAAAGTCTACCTATCTTATGAGCCGGTATATCTGTTTTTTTGATCCAATTTCTTATAGTATCTTTCGTTACACCTAGATATTCTGCGGTTTCTTCTAAATTAGACCATTTTTCATTAGTCTCAGACATATTCTCCCTCCGATTCTAAAATGTATAAAATAACAAAGTAATTATATCACGAACAGTTGTTTCCCTCAACTGATATTTCACTGTTTAAATATGATTTATTAGTATTTAATATATCTTTAATGTTCAATTATACATCCATTCTTTATTTAATATTGAGCAGAGGAATCATCTTCCTCTGCCCCTGTTCCACATCTTATCTTCAGCCTTTTCTTTATCAACATCTCTGCTAACTGCTTTATCATAAATCCTCTGGAACTCCTCATAAAGCTCATCTTCATCCAGCTTTATCTCCAGCCTTTTCATTACATCCGAGAACAACCTTATACTGCCGCTTACATCAGCAATATCAAATCCGAATATATCAGCCTTAACAGAATCACTGACATTCTCATAACCACCAAGCTCTGATATTCTCCTGACAATCCAGCCAGCTTCGTCCACACGCTCTTTTTCTTTAAGTTCAACGATTTCACTTTTATCTGTTACATCAGTTATACTTTCACCAACTCTTGCCACATTCACATCAGACGAATTATGAATCTCTGATTTTCCTATGCCACCTAAATCAGTCTGTTGTTTTCTCGCACTATCTGTTTGCTCTTTCTGTATACCTATTTCATTCTTAATATTGTCTGGATTCATTACCTCAATATTTGCATCAGGCTCAACAACTACTGCCGCCACTTCCTCAATCGCAGTCTTTTCTTCCATACCCGGTATCTCAATCTCCCTGTCTGCAACAATCTCTTCTTTCTCCGACACCGCATAATAAGCCGTATACAAATCTTCTTTAATAATGCCATCAGCAAGCTGCAACTGCCTCTTAATCTCTCTTTTCTCCTGCTTCAGTTCTTCCTGCACTTCCACATGCCATATCTGATATTCCCTATATTGTGCTTCTGTGTTAATCTTACGTTTCCGACTAGAACTTTCTCTATATATCTCCTTCTGTCTGTCCTCAATCTGCTGGATCTTTTCTTCCTGCTCACCTATGAAATCCACAAGCTCCACAACACTTTTGATGTCATTATTTACAAGCAGCAGATATTCGTCCTGTAACCGATGAAACCTCTTCAAATCCTCTGCATACTTTGCTCCGCCGACTACAAAGCGCTTCTGCTCTACAATCCTTAACCTGTACAGCTTTGCATAAAACTTCTTCTGGAATGGTGACAGCTTCGCCCTGTGTAATCCTCTGATATCCGACGAATAAAAGTAAGGCTTTGCCATCCAGGGCATATCCACATGATGCCGTAACATATCTTCTGAAAACATCTCGTCCAGCTTTGCCAGTTTATGATAATACCGGAATCCTGGTGCCCGCACCTCCATCCATGCGTCTTTCTTAAATACATATCCAAGTCTTTTCATCAGATATTTAAAATGCTCCACATTCCCGGCTGCATATGCACACATCTTGGCATCCCTGAGAATTATCTCTTTCATGGACATTTCCTTTTCCCACTTGTCCCTGCTGATATTCTTTGGATTCTTGCTGTACTCTGCCGGCATTATGGGAAGTCCAAGTTCATCACAATATTTATTTGTGATAGGCTGGAGATGATTCTTCCAGTTGCTTTTCGGTGAATTGTATTTCTTGCCGGTTGTCATGCTGACACTGTTCCAGATAAGATGTCCATGCATATGCTCTCTGTCTGTGTGGACTGCATACACAGCCTCATAATCATCACTAAGCACATCCTTCGCAAAGTGCTCCAGCACATACATTGCCTGCTCTGCCGTCACTTTTTCTTCCGGTGAAAATGATATGATCACATGATACTCCTGCCTTTTACCCGTCTTATGAAAAATATTCTTTGTCTCTTCCATCTGCTCAAATGCTGTATCCGGCAGGCAGTTAATACCGCCCACCAGTACACATTCTTCTGTCTTATCTGGATTCTGAATATATTCCAAAGCATTCTTTAGGTGTGATGCCGGATTTCTGCCATCTGACTCCTGTATATTTAAGATCTTTGTAATCGCCATACTTCCAGCACCTCCCCGAATGTTTTCTTTACATCATCCAGACTGTTCTGCAATTTATCAATATCGCTGTAATACAATCTCCCCTGTGAATTGCCAAGCTTTACCGCCTGATTAATATTATTTGCAATACCTACTATGATACGGATTGCTTTTGCCCTGTCCTCAGGATAACTTGTATCTATGTTGCCTCCTGTCCGAATTAATTCTCTTATATAGGCACTTGCTGTCATTCCTGTTCGCTTAAGTGCCGCTTTCAGAATATCCATATCTTTCTCTGACAACTTCACCGATATCTTATAATCTTTCCTGTCAGACTTGTATCTTCTCTTTCCATCTGCCATACGTTTTTCCCCTTTCGTAATTTCCAAATTCTGTATCAAACCAATCTCTTTTTATCTGTACCATTGCTTTTTTCATCCTTTCTAAAAGTTCTGCTTATAGGTTTTGCAAGATGCGGAAAAGGTCGGACCTTTTCCCGAAAAAATATAAACGCATCAGCGTTTATATAATTTTTCGTCTTGGCAGGAGCACCTGCACCCTGTATATGATATGTGGTGGTTAATGTACCACCACAATTACTGATATGGTGGCTAAAGTTCCACCTGATTTAAAAGTGGTGGCTCTTTTTGCCATCACTTTGCTGTTTTAGTGGCGTTTTCCGCCACCACTTTTCCATTTTGACGGCACTTTCCGCCACCATAACTTTTTTCTCGCTTATCTGAGTGGTGGCGCTTTTTGCCGTCACTTTGCTGTTTTGACGGCGCTTTTTGCCACCACTTTTGCATTTTGACGGCTCTTTTTGCCTCCACACTTTTTCGGCTCTGATTTGTGCGGGGGCGCTTTTTGCCCCCATTTCCACGTTTTTGGGGCGCTTTTTACCCCCACACTAATGAAACTGCATCACCACATCCATAATAACGATTTCCTCTGCCATCATCCTGGTCTGTGTTCTTAGCTGTAACTGTTCCGTAAAAGAATTGGGATTCTTTGGCTTATGCTTTTTCAGCCACTTAGCCTCAATATCATCAAGCAGCTCGTATGCTGTTTCATTGACTTCATTTGCCCTCTTCTTCAAGCTCCCCAAACCGCACCAGACTTTTATATCTCATTGGATATTCTTCCTTGATATATTTAATCCACATACGCCCATACTTCCCTGCATCTATATCTGCCTGCTCTGTTCCTGCAACAAGCACCGGATAAAAGATTTCATCCCTTTCTTCATATGGGATGCCAAGCTTTTCAAATGTTGTCTTACTCATAACGATTACCGCCTTTCTCATCACTCTGCAGGATATCAAGCACATGCTTTAATGGAACCAGCAGTTCTTCAACATCTATACCTCTGTCAGATTCATCTAACGTCTGTAATTCTTCCAGTATCGTATCAAGATGAACCTGTACTTTCTTTGCCACCTTCATTCCACCAACAACCCTGATTTCATGCTTCAGCAGACATTGGATGATATAATCCTGTTTTGAAAGTCCACTGAGTGAAACCTTCACATTCAGCTCCTGTGCTTCCTCCGGTGACATCCGAAATGCTACCACAACATTTCTCCATCTGTTCTTGGCATCCAGCCTTTTCTCGCTCATAATAATCTGCTCCTTCCGATATAAAATCTATTCTTTTAATTTCTGATTCATATATCCTGCAAAACTTGTACCGGCATTATCAGACTGCCTTGTACTTATCAATGCTTATAATTTTTTCCGCAACCGCATCCATATCAAGCATAGGTGCTGTTTCCTCTGCCTGCATAACATCTATATCTCCATCCTGCTCTTCACAATTCTCAAAGCTTGCATTGACAGCATCAAGTCTGTCTGCCATTGCCACCTGCTTTGACGGAAACAGATGTGAATAACGATATGTGATATCAATACTCTCATGACCAACCCTGTCAGCTATTGCAACTGCGGAAAACCCGAGGTCAATCAGATGTGAAATGTGCGAATGCCTTAGATCATGGATTCTGATTTTCTTCACACCGGATAATTTGCATCCACGCTCCATCTCATGATGAAGGAAGCTCTTTGTTACCAGGAAAATCCTGGCTGTTGATGTCTGGTCATATAACATTGCAAAATATTCCTGCATTTCTTCTGCAAGGAACTTCGGCAGCTTGATTGTCCTGTTGCTCTTAGGTGTTTTCGGAGTTGTAATAACATCCTGTCCCTGCAGCCGCTGATACGATTTATTTATTCTGACTGTGTTCTTTTCAAAGTCAAAATCTTCCATTGTAAGAGCAAGCAGTTCACCTAATCTCATTCCCGTCCAGTACAGCATTTCAAATGCATAAAATGAAACCGGCTTGTCAATCACCGCTTCTGAAAACTTCTTATATTCCTCAGTTGTCCAGAAAAGCATTTCCTTCTTTTCTTCCCTGCCCATATTTCCAGCCTGTCTTGCCGGATTTGATTTCAGATTATAAAACCTGCACGCATGGTTGAATATCGCACTTAAGATGTTGTGCATTGTCTTCTTGTAAGTCTGGGAATAACTCTTCCCATTCTCATAACGGAATGCTACCATCTCATTCTGCCACTTGCGTACATCTCCCGGTGTAATCTCATTCATCTTAAGATTCTTAAAATATGGAAGTATCTTTGTATCCACAATGTGTTCTTTGGTAAGCCATGTGTTGAGTTTGACATAATTTTTCACATCCTCTGTATACAGCTTCCAGAACTCTCCAAATGTCATATCCAGATTGTTCTCCTGCCGTATTTTGTAATTACGCTCATAATCCAACGCTTCTCTTTTTGTTACAAATCCTCTCTTCTTTATCTGTTTATTTTCCCCGGTCCAGTCCTTACAATAGAATTTGACGAACCAGGTGCCTGTCTTACTGTCTTTATAAGCTGGCATATTCATCATCTCCTTCTTTCCATATGAAGAAGCAGATGCCTAAGCCGTATCGCTTCTGCACCTGCCTCTGTCTCAATCTTCTTACCTGTTGCTTATCCTGCATCACTCATACCATAAATGCGTTCTTCAAAATATTTTCTGCTTACTTTTCCACGGATTACAATGTAACCCTTCTTTTCAAGTTCACTGTTAATCTGTCTCATAAGCTTGTATGCTGCTGATCTTGAAATTCCAAGAATCTGCATCACATCTCCTACTTCTAAAAACTTTTCATTCATGCCTTTCACCACCTTTCCTTTATAAATTTGTTTTGGCGTTTCTCCATACCAGTTCTGCTGATGTCACAACCAGCCTCCTTACCTGAGATAATCTCCTGTAATACCGCCCGCTCCTGCTCGAGGTACTCGGTCCGCTTGGGGGAGTGTCTACATTCGCTCGATTCCTATGAATGTCATGGCAAATGCCTGTTCGATTTCTGATACCGCTCATTCTGTTATTTTTCAATACCATATCATATAGATAATTGAATTGATGTTATTCTATACCGTGTGGTATTGAATTGTCAAGGAATTTTTCTAATGTTCTCGTATAGAAAAACTTCCATTTTCATTTTTTCCGTGTTATACTGTCTTTAACAGTCCATCAGGGACAGATAAACGGAGGTAACTACACTATGACAATTGGTGAAAGAATAAAGAAAATACGGGTATTCCGTAAAATGACAATGGACGAGTTGGGCGGTGCACTTGGATTTGAGGGCAAAAATATGTCTGTCCGCATATCCCAGTATGAAACCGGTGCCCGCATTCCCGGTGAAGATATGATTCTAAAACTTGCTGATGCTTTGCACTGCAATTACAAGGCAATCTCTGATTACAGCCTTGGTGCTGCTGAAGATATCATTGAAACACTTTTCTGGCTCGAAGAAAGTGCCACATCACTTCCTGCACGTGGAAAAGGTACAAGATTCCCAGAGTACACAGCTCCCGGCAACCTGATTCATCTGACTGCAATGACTCCGGCAAAACCTTCCGAGGCTGCCAGACCAACTTACAATGAAGATGATTATGAAAGTGCAGGCTCACCTGTCGCATTAACTTTTGAATATGGATTGGTAAATGATTTCCTTACGGAATGGTGTGAAATGAAAACGAAATTAAATAATGGAGAGATTTCTCCAAATGAATATTTTGAATGGAAAATAACATGGCCTCAGGCATAAGGAGTTAAAATGAATAAGATTGCAATAAACACATTTGATGTTCGATTATCCTATCTTACTGAAAAAGAAATAGAACAATGGAATTCTCTAAACCAGCTTGCACGAACTCTTTGGTTTGAAAATACAATTAGCGGTCCAGATCTTGAATATTCTCGATTTTCTGTCGAAATATTCAAATTATATCCGCATTACTGCACTTGGTCTCATGTGCCTCGTCAAAATGGTGGTTATGTTCTTCAAAACAATAGTCCAGATTCCACATTAACAATCAATGCTGATTTAATGAATGGTTGGTGGAATATTTTTAAAAGATTGACAAATGGAAAACTTACTAGCACAACTCGTTCAGCAAATACCTTTCAACTATACAAAGATTATTACCAACTACCCGATTCGGAGATTGCAAATACATTATCAAAAAACTTTGGGCATAATCAAGGAGTTTGGGATACTTTTTTGAAATATCTAAATTATGTTTATACTATAGGTAATCTTTCTCCTTCTGGTGCAAATCCCGGTGGCGGTTTAGATTTATGGACGAATAAATTATCAAAATTAAAGCAACAATGGTTTGATCAAGAATCAGAAATACGACAAGAAATATATAATAACCATAATTCCAATAATACTGTGCTAGCGAAATGGTCACCTCTTTTATGGCAATCATATAATTCATCAGATTATATTCAAAATTGGAAGTCATTTATAAATGACCATTTTCTCAACGGATATGTTGACTCTGCTTACCAATTACTGCCATTAAAATTTGATTTAAAAGATGACAATTCAATCATATTATCATTAAATCAACTAACTGAAATAATTATTAAAAGAGGAATCGATATCAGTAACAAAGTAAATAAGTCTATTTCTTTTGACGCTATTGAACACTATTCTATTATTTTTGAATAAAATCCTTTAGTACCAAAATAGTACCACAAGGCAAAAAACAAGCTCGCAAATGCCCATTTTACTAGGCTTTGCGAGCTTTTGAAAATTATTCGAACTCCTTTGCGGACTGCGTTTCATGACACGCAAAGGCTGTTATTAGAGGTTTATATTTCGAACGTGCGTTCTGTTTTTGTGTTTTTCGCACCGCTTATGAAGAAATAAACTCCAAAATAACTCCATTTTACTCTTTATTATTTTGTTGTTC
>OCSG01000983.1_pt1 | contig 20591 bp, 20 predicted proteins | sample 1538831 | NCBI WGS metagenome assembly OCSG01 (sample SAMN04571729, study PRJEB22368) | human gut metagenome | biome: human gut; material: stool | host: Homo sapiens | place: Luxembourg | collected 2012-09-20 | reverse complement strand
AGGTTTGCACGAGCTCCGAAGAACTGCATCTCCTTACCAGTCTGTGTAGCTGATACACAGCAGCAGATTGAGTAATCATCGCCCCAGATTGGCTTCATTACATCATCGTTCTCATACTGGATTGAGCTTGTTCTTACAGAAATCTTAGCAGCATACTTCTTGAATGTATCCTGAAGAGCTGATGAGTAAAGAACTGTAAGGTTTGGCTCTGGAGCTGGTCCCATGTTCTCAAGTGTATGAAGGAATCTGTAATCGTTCTTTGTAACCATTGAACGTCCGTCAACACCGATACCACCAACCTCAAGAGTAGCCCATACAGGATCTCCTGAGAACAGCTCGTTGTATGACTTAATTCTTGCGAACTTAACCATACGAAGCTTCATTGTGAAATGATCGATAAGCTCCTGAGCCTCAGCCTCTGTAAGCTTACCAGCCTTAATATCTCTCTCAATGTAGATATCAAGGAATGTAGATACACGTCCAACTGACATAGCTGCACCGTTCTGAGTTTTGATAGCTGCAAGGTATCCGAAGTATAACCACTGAACAGCCTCTTTAGCGTTTGAAGCTGGCTTTGAAATGTCATATCCGTATGACTGAGCCATAACCTTCATCTCTTTGAGACGCTTAATCTGCTCTGAAAGCTCTTCTCTCTGACGGATGACATCATCAAACATGTTGCCATCGCCACAGTTAGCCTTATCCTCTTCCTTCCAAGCGATAAGCTGATCAATACCGTAAAGAGCAACTCTTCTGTAGTCACCTACGATACGTCCACGACCATATGTGTCAGGAAGTCCTGTTACGATATGTGTATGACGAGCTGCCAGCATCTCTGGTGTGTAAGCATCAAATACTGCCTGGTTGTGTGTCTTGTGATACTCAGTGAAGATCTTGTGGAAGTTCTCGTTTGGAGTATATCCATACATCTGAAGAGCCTCCTCAGCCATCTTGATACCACCATAAGGCATAAATGCTCTCTTAAGTGGCTCATCTGTCTGAAGACCTACAATCTGCTCAAGATCCTTTGTCTCTGGATCAATGTAGCCTGGGCCATAAGATGTGATGCTTGATACAACATCAGCATCCTCCTTTAAAACTCCACCGTTATCTCTCTCAGCCTTCTGAAGTGCCTGAAGCTTATCCCAAAGCTTGTTAGTAGCATCTGTTGGGGCTGCAAGGAAACTCTCGTCTCCATCGTACTGTGTGTAGTTGTTCTGGATGAAGTCTCTTACATTACACTCTTCCTTCCAGAGTCTACCTGTGAATGATTCCCATTCCTGGTTCTGTAACATGATAAAATTTCTCCTTTCAGTGTTTTAATATGTGAAAATGTGACACACTATTTACTTATTATACAGAATAATCTTCTATAATTCAATAATGCTTATCACATTCCTTGCTTTTCATTTGTAAGTATATTATACTTTACTCATAAATTCGGTTGTTATAACCACGTAATGAAGATTTAAACAACTTTTTTTGAAAAAATTTGAGAAAATATATGAATAATATATATTGTGTATGGACAAGGGATAATTTATTACACATATACAATATACTGTGTTTTGAAAAAATATACATCCTATAGCTGAAAGCCTGATCGCACCCCTGCATCATGACACCTTGTCACTATAATATACTACGCTGCAGACTGCTACTCTGCATAGAAATAAATAATAAGATGGAGGTTATGTATGAAACTTAAAATTCCTCAATATCAATTGTCTGAAGTACTCAACATGATGGCATTTAAAGGAATCTCTGAAGCCGATATCAAAACCATGATGGATCTCAGGATCCTGCGCGAACACTATTACAGATACAACTCCACTATATTCAAAGCCGGCGAAATAACCGAGGAGCTTGGAATAGTCATCAAAGGCCGGGTGATTGTTGAGAATGTTGACTACTGGGGCTCCAAAAGTATCCTGAGTTCAGCACTTCCTGGAAAGGTGTTCGGTGAAACATACGCCCTGTCCGGACACAAACTCATGATCGACGCAAGAGCAACAGAGCCTACTATCGTATTCCTGCTCAACGCACAGGATATCATGTCCGGCAAATACAACAGTTATCCGTGGCATCTGCAAATGCTGAAGAATCTTCTTCTCCTATCATCGAGAAGAAGTCTCACACTCTCTCTTCATATCTTCTATATAAAGCCAAAGAAGATACGTGAGCGTGTCAGCTATTATCTCTCAGGACTTGCCAGCTCTCTTGGAACAACTGAGTTCGATATCCCATTTAACAGGGAACAGTTTGCCGACTACCTGAATGTCGACAGAACCGCACTGTCAAAGGAGCTGTCCAACATGCAGAGTGAAGGACTTATAGAGTTCAAAAAGAATCATTTCAAACTGTTGGAGCTTGACCACGAGGAATTGACGTAATACTACTATTCTGAATCCAGTACAAGTCTATCTTATGATTACCGGGTGCGGAATTGTAAAATGCCAGCACCCGGTAACTGAAATTATATCTAAGAGAATCATGAATTCAATATCTTCATAAACTCCTCGCCTGTGATCGTCTCCTTCTGATACAGATAATTGGAAAGCTCATCAAGCTTCGCTCTGTTCTCGAGGATAATGGTTGCCGCCTTCTCATGCTGCTTTCTTATAAGCTCCACAACCTTCTTGTCTATGAGTGTCTGCGTCTCTGCCGAGCACGAAAGTGATGAATCACCGCCAAGGTATTTGTTAGTTTCTACCTCCATGGCTACCATATCAAAATCTTTGCTCATTCCGTATTTGGTGATCATAGCTCTTGCAAGCTTTGTTGCCTGTTCTATATCGTTGGAGGCTCCCGTTGTAATAGATCCAAATACTATGAGTGTCGCTATCTTATTCTCAATCTCTTCCTTGGTCATAAGATAGTGATTACCCTCATCCACCTGCATGGTGTAACCAAGAGCTCCTGATGTTCTCGGAACTATGGTTATCTTCTGGACAGGCGCTGAATCAGTCTGCTTGGCAGCTACAAGCGCATGTCCGATCTCATGGTATGACACGACAAGCTTCTCCTTGTCTGTAAGTATCGCATTCTTTCTCTGGTAACCTGCAATTACGACCTCTATGCTCTCTTCCATATCGGCCTGTGTCACGAAGCCTCTGCCGGCTCTGACAGCCCTGAGCGCCGCCTCATTTACAATATTTGCGAGCTCGGCACCTGATGCACCTGATGCCATTCTGGCTATCTTATTGAAGTCTACATTGTCTCCTATCTTGACCTTCTTGGCGTGAACCTTGAGTATATCCTCACGTCCCTTGAGATCAGGAAGTTCTACAGGTACTCGTCTGTCAAATCTTCCCGGTCTGAGCAGTGCAGGATCAAGCGAATCCGGTCTGTTGGTTGCTGCAAGAATGATGACACCATTGTTGCCTTCGAATCCATCCATCTCGGTGAGGAGCTGGTTAAGTGTCTGCTCACGCTCATCATTGCCGCCTATCTGCCCGTCTCTCCTCTTACCTATGGCATCTATCTCATCGATGAACACTATACATGGAGCCTTTTCCTTTGCCTGCTGGAACAAATCCCTTACCTTTGAAGCACCCATACCTACGAACATCTCAACGAACTCTGAACCGGACATTGAGAAGAAAGGTACATTCGCCTCTCCGGCTACAGCCTTGGCAAGCATGGTCTTACCTGTTCCCGGAGGACCCACAAGAAGAATACCCTTTGGCATGGAAGCGCCGATCTCCTTGTACTTTCCAGGATTGTGAAGATACTCAACTATCTCAGTCAAATTCTCCTTCGCCTCATCCTCTCCGGCGACATCTGTAAACTTTATTCCCTCTGTGGAATTAACATATATCTTCGCATTACTCTTGCCCATTCCAAACATCATGGAATTCTTGCCGCCTCCGGCGTGCTTCATCATCTGATTGGCAAGCATTCTTCCAAGTAATGTGAATATAAGTATAGGCACGATCCAACTGAGTATAAAACTGAGTATCGGTGATGTCTGCTTGATCTCCTGACCTGAGAACTTGGCTCCCGACTTGTAAAGTCGCTCGGTTAAGTTCTCATCACTCACCATAGCAGTCTTATACACCTTCTTGTCATCTTTGCCTGTAAAATAGATGACATTTGACTGTGCCTCAATGTCTACCTCATCGATCTTCTTGTCATCTGTCATGGATATGAACGTACCATAGTCCACCTCCTCTATACTTCTCTCAGCAAACCATGGGACAAATATGAAATTGAGAACCATTATTATGATAAGCACTATCAGATAATAAAATATCAGCGGCTTCTTTGGCTGTTTTACTTCTTTCATATAAAAATCCTCCTTGTGATATTTTTTAGGATATATATGTCTGACACAATACAGAAACGCCATTATCATATATATTATTCTAACCTTATATCACAAGGAGGATTTATTCAATTAATTATTTCTAAAATTTGTATAATTCTTTTAATAATCTTTCACTATTTTCTCATTGACACTAATCCTGTAATCAAGACTCTTGTCATTTCCTGCTCATCTTCTTATATCTACATCGCCGCCCTCATAGCATGATGGTATGCACCATAGGCACAAATTTCATTTACAATGAACTTAATACGCTGTTAAACACCCTGTAATTGAAATCATCATTTGGTCTGCAGTATACAGCAAACTCGATATTCTCAAATGCGTATATATAATCACTTAGAACATTTGCAGCAGCTGATGCCACCGCATGAGGATCGTTGCGGAATGCACCACAGCCAAATGCACCGAGTATCACTGTGTCCGCATGGTTCATAACTGCGCTGTCAAGTATACTTCTGAGTCTTTTCTCATGAATAATCTGAAGGTCATAATTGCTTACTCCCGCTGCGCTTGCACCATTCTCACAGTTATAAATATTTCCTGGAATTTCCCGTAGATTCGGCGCAGCACATGTGATCACATCCGCTTTATACCAGTCCTTTTGCTCCATGAGTTCCGGCAGATCTGTATCCGTCTTAAACACCACTATACCAGGTGTGTATATAATATCATCATTGTGTATAGGATCTTTTGCCGCTCTGTGAGGAGTATAGAACATTCCCCACATATCAGGAGTGTTCAAACAGAAATACAGATTAGAACATCTGCAGAGACATTCCTCCTGTGCACTCGCTCCATATACAACTCCGCCACCCGGATTTACCGCCGATGCAAAGTTATGCACAGCAACATGCTGTCCCTTATAATATGCTGCTGCCTCATATGTTCTCTTTCTGGATACCACAATCCTGGTCTGTTTCTTATAAATATTAAGATTAAGTCCCAGAATCTTCTCACTTTCTGCAATAAATCGCTGTCCTGACACCGATTTCTTTGTAGCATCTGACAATGCAGCATCCGTCTTACACATATACTCTGTATTCTGAAATATAATTTTGTTCATCTCTTTGCGATCCATCTGTAATCCTCCTTAATTCTCACTGTCATACATGAAATTATGATAATATGCCCACGCTAAATGTTCTCGTTTTTCAATTCCATTCATTTTCTCTAGTCATAATTTTAAACCACAGGGAACCAATTTACCATATCCCTGTGGTTTAATCTTAAATTAATATTCACCTGTTATTCTATCTCAACTACGCCTGTATCTAGGAAGAATTTGCCAGTGCTCACACTATATTCATACACTGAATCTTCTTTATCCACGAATGAACTATGCATCTTACCAGTCACATCCGCATAGGACACGATCACATACTGCCAGTCACAGTCAAACTTTATTGTATCTGGTATATCCCCAACATCATAGGTTTTGGCGTCCAGCTCTTTGTTATCCTCAGACATAGCTGTAAATGTATACTTTTCTCCTGCTCGTTCAAACTTCCATTCCACATGTATGACCATTTCGTTTTCATCACTTGACGAACTTTCACTACCCGATAACGAAGTCGTCTTATACGACTCTTTTACATCCATTGCACCTGATCCGTTCTCTGCAGTCTGATCCGTGGCCGCACACCCCATTGAGCTGCCACTCGTTATATAATATGTTCCATCTGTTTTCTCATATACATTATTGAGGATTATTCCCACATCACCATCTGAGTCTGCATAGCTATCCTTATTGTCCAGATCATAGTACACACATCCGTTCACTGTCCGGCTTCTGGTGACACTTCCATCTGCATTCTCATTATACCCAACATTGTTTGTTCCAACACTTATACCATCAGATACCAGCGTCTCGTACATATCTTCCCCCTCTCCTGATCTGGCATAGATCATATAACATCCGTCAACATCAATGTCTTCATCTGTTATCTTAAGTGTACCTGCATCAATATCGATTTCGCACGGAACATAGGTAACTGTCCCAAGCCTTTCTGTTGTTACAAACACTCCAACCAGTAAATCTCTCTCATCAGTTTCAGTCATTTCCTTATCCGCAAGCGAGCAGCCTGAGAGCATACATATTCCAAGCATTCCAATAATACCCACAGCAACCAGATTGCTCTTTCGTATCACTCTATGTGTCTCACCTGATTTCCTGTCTGTTTTCTTACCCCTGATAACTTTCATCACAGCTCCCGCCTCCTTAGTCTTCTTCTATAAGTTCACCATCAAATGTCAATATGTCTCCAACATCGCAGTGCAGGTAATAGCATATCTTGTTGATCGTGGTAAACCGCACACCCTTTGCTTTCCCGCTTCTGAGAACCGACAGATTTGCCTCTGTTATCCCCACTAGTTTGCAAAGTTCCTTCGATGTCATATTATTCTCTTTTAAAACCCTGTCCAGAGTTACTTTGATCGCCATCCCTACACGTCACCTCAAATTCTATATATATGAATCATTTTCTTCTTTTATCGCTTTTGTCTTAGCAAGGTTTCTGACACCCATATACGCAACGACGAGTATTATCAGCTCATATAATGGAAGTGATATCTTGAAAGCTGCATTTGAAAGAGTCGTCATGATAAAAAGCTGAAGCACATTCTTCGAGAGTTCCAGAATCACCATGACTGACATTGCACTCTTGCTCGTCTTTGAAAGTCTCTCTGCCATATGGATTGTTTCATCCGAATACTCATTTTCTATTATGCTGTTGCAAAGCCTGTATCCCCTGATCAGAACCCATATGACAAGAGCAGCATTTACAAGCTGGAAAATAAACAGGATCACTGCCCATCCGGCATCACCAGGCATAGCACCGGCATTTGTCCGATTTGTTCTGACAAGCTCCGGCAGTGACACACAGACAATCACAAAAGCTGTGAATACCACTATCACACCTATTATCTTCTTGATGATTTCTACTATCTGAGTGCTATCCGCCTTGTCTATACTCTCCACGATCCTGAGCACAGCATAACATGCCAGCACCGACCATATCACTGAGCTTATTGCAAGATTCAGCATATCTGAAGTTACCAGAGCATTTCCATCTATGACATACCCTGGATTTATCATCATATATATTCCTATGAAAAGCACCGCCGAAAGTCCCAGCAACAGGTAGTCAGCATCAATTTTTCTATTTCTTATACAGAGCACGATGAATCCAGCAAGTGGCATACATCCTATCAGGCAGAACATAAATATTGCAAATGCGTTCTGGCCTCCTCCTGCAAGTGACATATTCCTTAGCCACACCGCAATATACGCAAATATATTTAAAATACCATTAACCATAGCAGCCTCCAATCCAATGTAAAAATTATTGTTTCACGATAATTATCTTACTTGTATAGTACCATAGAATTATCGTTTGTCAATAATTATTATTGTTTTTCGATAATTAATTACAGTTGATACAAAATGTGTCTCCGTATATTCGACTTCATCGCCAGCATGACCGATGACTATTTCATAGATCTGTATGAATACCTTTTCCCAGATGGACCATACAAGGTCGACTATGTCGGATACTTTGACAACATCTGATCATAATTGTCAAAACAAATACCTCCCGGGCTGATCGTTATATTCCATCATCCGCCTAGGAGGTATTATCACATATTTTGTAATAAAAAATAACTTTTCACTATCAATTACTGGCACTATCAACTACTTGCCGGGCTGATCTGACATTTTCTCTATAAGCTTCTTACATTCAGCCTCAAATTCATCTTCCACTTCTCGCCATGGTCTTTCGGCCTCAGCAGGGACTGAACTAAGGTTGTCCGTATTCCTGTACTCCTCGCCTTTCATCAGATTCTTAAGTTCGAAGTTCATCATATCATCATCTATCTGTTTCCACATCGCATTCTCTTCTTCGCTCAGATCAGCAAGTCCAAATCGCTCAAGTATAACGTTCATGATCGAACTCTCTATCTCAAGATAATTGGACAAATGCACTTTTACCGGTCTGATTATGTCTGATATATACGCCTCGCTGGCATCGTGCAACAGGCAGGCAAGCTGTAACCGCTCTGACCATCCCCTTGCCTTCGCCTCATTCATACAGTTGATGGAGTGCTGTGCCACAGAAAAGAAATAGGACACATGCCCTCCACCGCGGCACGTGAGGCTTAACGCATGCGCTATATCCTGTATTGATATGTCAGCAACTGCCATATTCATCGGATCTATTTTGTTTCCCGTATACGTGTTCATCGTTGCCATATCACAGTCTCCTTATCCTTATTTATCAGCATTTTAAGATAGTATATCCTTGTCGTATCATATTCCACTTTTAATTCATTCAATGTCAAGCAATTCAGAAATAATATCATTGAATTGTCTGCTCTGATCTATGTTGCACACGTGACCACAATGCTCTATTATTATCAGCTCCGCATCTGTCAGATCAGCTTCCTCCACGATTCCATTTATAAAACACAGATCACCACGCCCGGAAATATATACATTCTCCTCGTGTAATCTGCTCACGAACTCGTCACAAAGTGAAAAATGCTCAATAAAAATATTCATATACGCCTTAAATTCCTGACTGTTTAATGCCTTGGCACATTTGCAGAACACCTTCCTGCTTGTCTTGCTGACTTTCCATGGCATAAATAACTTTGCCATTATTCTGTAGACGACAGGAAATGGAAGTTTGTCACCTATCTTAGCAAAGACATTGACAGCACGCCTGAGTGGTTTTCCAACCGTGCCAAGCGCACCCACAAGTATTGCTTTATCTATGTAACTTCCGCATCTCATCTCCATATATTTGATAAATATAGTTCCAAGTGATACTCCCATAAAAACAGCTCGCTGTATCCCCCGCTCATCAAGCACCTGTGTTATCTCACCCACGACAACATCCAGCGTACTTCCCATCTTGGACAATTTTAGTTCACTGTCTCCATGACTTGGCAAAGTTATCGCCAGAACATTAAACTTCTTCTGAAGCAAGGGAATCTGCTTCTTCCATACCCTGTTGTTTCCTCCAAATCCATGAAGCAGAACTATATATCTATCGGTATCACATGAACTTTCAAAAACTTCATAATGTAACAATATCCTTGCATCCCCTTGATCATTTGTATTTTGTATTACAGCTTTACTATCAATCTGGTATGACCTCTATATACACCTGATCATACTTATCCCTTAGCTCCTGTTTTATCTCGTCTCTCACCTTATGAATGATACTTATATGTATCACATCCGTCTGATTTCCTATATATACCTCAACCCACAGCTTCCGCCCGGTCTGGATGACATCCAGAAAAGTGACCTCATATGGGTAATCCTTCATATGCTGATCCACTATGGCTCGTCTCTTCCTCCGGAGCAAAAAGAATAAGATTCTTGATACTCTGAAATATCTCGCACACCGGCTCTTTTATGAGAAGAAGTGCCATAACCACCGCTACTGCTGGATCAATATAAGGGGTAATAAAACGCAGTTTTGTATGCAACAGAGCAGTCTGTACCGCAAATGCTATAGCAACTCCCATACTGCTTATTACGTCAAGCTTCCACATATACAGCTCCGCTTTGATAGTTGTAGACTCATATTTCTTACTGTAATGACCGAGTATCGCATACATAACCGCACAACATACACATACAAGAAATTCGAATACCGCTATGCTCCCCGCATCTACCTCATGTCCACCATGAAACAACAGCTTTATATTCTCAACCATGAGATTACATGTGAGTGCAAGTAATACACTGTACTTCACAAGGAGGAAAAGTGATTCCACCTGGGCATAGCCATATGGATGTTTCTCTGTCACAGGTTTATACAGAAGCGGAACCAGCACCATGAACGGTCCTATCATGACCAGATCTGCAGAGTCGAACAGGCAGTCCGTCCAAAGTGAATGTGAATGGGTATACCATGCCATCACGCCCTCCGCAAGTATGAAGAAGACACTTCCCATAAAAGACAGACGAAGTATTCTCTTCTCTATGGCAAGCTTGTCCTTTCTCGACCTACGTTCCTTCTTCTTAGCTTCTCTTTTACTAATTTCTACATCTCTTTCATTCATTATATATTCTTCCTATGTTTAATTTCCACAGACAATTACTCGTTTATTTCCCAATATCCGCTCCGACTTGAGCCAACTCTTTTTATAACACTATCACTCTGCAATTTTGATATATAACGTTTAATTGATCTAAGTGAAGTTCCGGTTTGTTCCTGCATTTCTTTCTGCGTTATTTTTTTATTTTCACGAATCAACTCAACAATCTTTGCCTCAATATCCTCTTCGTGTACATCCGTTCCGGTTTTGGTGTCATTGGTGCCAGCTTTGGTGCCAACTTTAGTGCCATTGGTGCCAACTTTAGTGCAAGTTTTGGTGCCATTATCATCAACACGTTCACTTTCATTGCGTTCTTTAAGTGGAACTGTCAGTTTAAACACATCTCCCTCTTCAAAATCAGGTTCACCGCCCGAATATATTTTTGTATACTTATACAAATTACGAACTCCTGAACCTAATGAATCTGCATAGCCAATATTAACAAAGAAATTTGACAACACCGGATTTTTGGGATACGGTGTGAAATTTTGAGGTTCTATCCGTCCTACTCGTTGCGCCCTGTTCCAATTCTCTGTATATATCTTGTCCGGTTCAACCACAAGTTTCGCCGGAAATGCCGTACTAAACTCACGATGTACAAGAATATTGCTTACAATTTCACGTGCAATCGCATTTCTAACACTTACACTAACATTATCAATCAGGAAAAACTTATCATTTGTATGCTTGGCAATAAAGTTCATCAATAGATCATAGCTTTCTATCAAATTCTCCTCAACAATCAGTCTGTCATCATATCTGTCCATATTTTCTGCGCGATAGATTGCATCCGTCTTATAGCCCGGCACACAAGACCTTATAACCTCCGGCTTGCCAAACAGTAAAATTGCCGCAAGATTAAATCCCTTTTTCCCAGTCATTATATCTTCCTCGTAAAGTCCTGCACTTTTCATCAGTTCCATATCATCCATATCTTTCCACGGATGGTTCTCGTTCCTGTTCAAAGCAAGTGTTTTTACCCTCGGTATCATCTCCATTTTCAAATGTTCTTTTGTACAGTATGGGAAGATGATGCGTTCTGTGTATGTTTTTGATTTCCGGTTCGATATGTTTGACACCAAATCAGACGATGTCGTAATATCCTGATCTGCATCATTGTTTCTATCGTAAATCCTACCACCACACAACTCAATCTGTGAACTGACCGGTACATACACCCATAGTATTTTCTTATCACCATAATCAAATTCTTCAAGATTTAAATACAATGACGGACTCATCTTCTGTGGATTATTCAGCACATTCACAAAATTATTCTTCATATCCACAATGCATTTTGGATTAACACCTATTACCCTGCCCTTGTGGTCTTCTGTCTCTTTAACTCCTAAAATAATATGTCCGCCATAGCGATTTGAAAAAGAACAAACCGTTTCAAAAACACTGTTATTCAATCCATTTACGCACTCTTTATACTCAACGGTGAAGCCCTCTCCAGCCTGCAACATTTCCTTTAATTTTTCGGTTGTCATACTCACTCCTTCAATACATAACCAACTATCCAACAACATCTTTTTTATATATACTTACCAGATATTTCAATTTCAATTCAAATCAAACTCATTGAGGAACAGATTATTCACTTCTGGACAATTCGCTTCGCAAACTTCGAACCGAAACCTTTAATCAATCCGCTGCCGAGGTATTTCTCTATTCCATATACCGTTGCCGGCAGCGTTTCCTCCCATTTCTCTACCTGAACAGTCTGCCGTATTTGCTGTCCACTTTCCATGTGCCTTCAAGCGACAGCACAGAGCCGACATGTGCGTCACTCTGATATGTAATTCGTTCCACAACACAGCGCAGGTGTTCCATGTGCATGTTTTCTTTCTCAAATCTCGCAATAAATTTTATCACATTTAACAGTTCTGTGCCACAGTCATGTTCCGATAATGAATTTATCATGTTGAAAAATAAGAAGAAGCAATACACGAAAGATTGCTTTCCTTTATAATCTCATTCTTCACCTATAATATTCCGCACCGGTCTCGACCTCGTACAGTGACAGCCGTCCGCCCTTTCTGCCTCTGCGAGATCAGGAAGTTACCGTAGTAATCCATGACCCATGAGTGAACGACGATATGATACAATCCGTCAGGAATCCTGTCTCCACGCTTGTGGTGATTTCTTACCCAGACTCGATTCCGATTAAACAAATCCCAATATTCAGCGCTGCTCATAATTCACGTCACCTCCCTCATCACAAATGTCTCCCCGTTCATACCACCGATTATTATTCTCAAGTAGCTCCTCAAATGTCACCGGTTCGTAATTGTTGAATTCTTTGAACGTTTCTTATAATGGACTATCCCCACCGGTTTATCACCCTTAAGCGCAAGCTCTCTCCAATCGAATTCCTCTGCTTTTTTCTTATTAACATCATCTTCCTGTTCAGCTTTCTCTGCCGGAACAAATAAGCGAAAAGTGTCTCTTTTTTGATCTGGCCAGATTGTTCGAACGATCAAGCCTGTCGCATATAACTCCGCCATAAGTATAATAACACAAATGAATACACCCATACTTACCGTAAAGACTTTACTCCATACCGACGACAATCTTGAAAATGCCACACCAAATGTTTTAAACGGATAGTCCGTTACATAAAGCATGTTAAAGCTATCCGGATACCTTTTGTACATCATATCGAACAGCAACAACTCTGTAACCTTGATATTACACGGAATTATCACAATAAAAGCAAACAAAAATGACCACAGGCTTTCATGCCCGGATGTAAAGCCAACCATTCCAATCATAACAAAAAACAGCAATACTCCAATTCCGCCATCAATCAGATCCCGTTGAGCGGCTCCCGTATAAAGGAAATACCCACTGTTTACACCCAATATTAATAACTTAATTATATCAAACGCCATAATCATCACCCCATCAATCCGACATAAAATATGATCAAGCTCCAAAATCCTATATGCCCTATAATCTGGAGAAACACTATCAATGCACACACAAGCAAAGCGCCGACTGCAGGGATTCCCCTTTGAGCCAGAAGTTCATGCCTTGTATCACTGTCACGAAACAGTCGGCCAAGATAACTCAGTCCATAGGAAATGTGATTTGCATGCATCATTGCATCTAACACTTGGATACAATCCTCATGTAAAAATGACGGAAAGGAATGTACCGCGCACCTTATAAGAATGCCAAACAGCATTCCGCTGACAATCCAATAGAGAATTGTATTTTCCGTGTGAAGCAACACGCCTGACAAAATCGAAGCAATCAAGAAGTCACAATATGCGCCGGCCAGCCTGATGTGCATCCTTCGGATTGCATAATATTTCCCGATAACCACAGAGTCATCTATCAGGTACCAATCGCCATGCAGCAACGAACCATTTAAAAATCCCTTATAAATGACACGGGCTCCGAACAACCTGCCGACAGCACCATGACACAAATCCCTCGGAAACCCTTCTAAGAGGAATACAACCACAGTACATAACATCATAAGTAAAAATCCACTAAGTTCCCATTCCATGTCATTTGCAGCAGCCGAAATCAACGCCCGAGGCAACAAGGTTGCTCCAAAGGAAAATAACATCGGATGAGCCGACTTGCTGTATGTTCTCCACTGCTCTTTATAAGCCTTTTTTGCTTCTGTAAGAGCCTCCTCACATACGAGCTCCGTTACATATTCTCCGGTCTCGTCCACCTCTGTCTTTACGTGACCTGTCACACCCTTTTCTTCATCTATGCTCTCCTGAATCGTAGCGGCAAACTCCAATATTTCATGTTCTCTTATGTCCTCTTTCTCGATATATGATTCTTTCCACAAGCTGTTGCAGATATCAGAAGAACATCTGTCCACAATCGGATCATTGTTTCCAGTCATACTAAACAGGAGACGTGCCTCATCCTGATTCAGTTCCCTCTCTTTACCCAGAAATTCATTGTGCAGCACTACCTTTCTACCACCTTCTGATATCTCGGGAGTGACCCAGCTGGCAATACAGCCATATTCTCCGTCTACATCTAATAATCTCATATATCATCACCCCCTAATCTTCCTGGTCTGGATTCAGATAATCATACACGTGATTTCTATAATATCGCGTTTCCGTTTCACCTGTTAATTCTGCAAGAAATTCAAAACTTCTCTTGTCATCATCATTTTCATAGCCAAGAAGAGGATCTCCATTCAGATAACGTATATATGCAGCGCAATTATCAAACTTCCAAAAAGCGCGTTGCGTGTCTGTAAGTGTTATATAGATATCACAAAGTTCCTGCTGATAAATGTGATACACCTGATGAATCACCGCCTGACAAGCTGTTTCAGAATCAGACAGACATTCTGTACTGATATACACCGTAGATTGATCCGCATTATATTCATACTTCCCATACTCATCCTCGTAAGAATCATCGCTGAATACAAATTGCATCTTACTGCCAAGTCCCTGATCATTTGCATAGGCGTAAGCTACAGCCTGTAAAGTTGCCTCCTTCTCCGCATCGGAAATCGTCGACCAAATACTGTCATCAATGTTCTTGATGGTTTCGATATTATTATCCAGAGAATACTCATCTCCATATACATATGTTGGCTCATAGGCATCATCGGCTACAGCATCATAGCCGACTTTTTCATAATATGTGCTCTTGATCTCCGCGTCATCCATATACTTCACAGAGATTGGCATAAAAATGCAAGCTGTAACAGCCGCCAGGCAGGCTCCCAGCCAAGCGATCTGCAATCCCGGAACATTACCTCTTCCATCTACCGATTCATTTTTCTTCCGGCTAAATACAGCCAAACCCATACCAGCAATCGCTACACACACCGCTATCGTCAGTATCAATCGGAATCTGTCTGATGACAGATAATCCATAAATGTCCAAGCGACATAAGCTCCAAGTCCGGCAAGTACATTCACACAGATATATTGCCACCTCCTGTCACGCCATGTAATCAGAATCCCGACTGCACAACTAATCAGCAGGCAGACCGAAAGACAAACCACCGACTCATCAAAGGCTGCTATCCGAATGAACTTTGGCAGGAAATGTAGCAGATCATATCCAAGCACCGCCGCAAGTAAGATATGCTCGACGATGTAACCTAATGCTGTACTTGTAAACGGCGATTTGCCCTCCGACACGGTATTTGAATCGTTTGCATCATTTGTTGTTTCATTACTCATTGACATAGTGTTCATCTCCCTTGTAAATTTTAATAAATCTTTGTATCAGAAACTCCTTGCAAATATAGCCACGTCATGACTGATCAACTGCAAGCAGATTTCACGCGCATTCTCTTTTTCGCATCCCACCTCATACGATAAAGAGAATCTGTTTTTTGCTTTCACTGCTGCCTCAACCTCACAGGATTTTGCGAGCGAAGATATAAACATGCAGCCCTGCTTCTTCATAATATCTTCTGCCATGTCCATCAAGCAATCTCGAAATTCCTCATCGAATTCCGTAAGGAGCTCATGGTATACGAAGAACTTCTCTTGCTGTAAATCATCCTTCTTATCCAACACAGTTCTGAAAACAAATCTCAGGTCATACCATCTTGTATAAGTCCGATTTAGTTCAAGTCCAATTACCTTATCTTCGTTCCGAGCAATATTATCGGATGCAATACGAATATGTACCGTTTCCCCGCCGATATCCTTCAATGTATCAAACTGTCGAAGAAACCCCGCATATGGTTCCATTTTCAGAATCTCTGCCTGTGTCTTGCTTTCGTTTCCAAACATACGACCACCTCCTGTGATTTGAAGCTATAAAATATATCCTTGCTATCCGGTAAAATGTCGCATGATTTCAATCAGAATTTTCATCGGTATAGCATACGTCTACAACATCCCCTATATTTTGCATGTACGAAGCCCATGAATAAGTCGCGTATTCCTTTGCCGCCTCTTCAATGGGTTGCGATTCATATGCTTCATAGCTGGAATTGCCGCCTATCACATACGAATCATTATTCTTAATCCATGCCCCCACATCTTTAAAACACCATAAGGACTTCTGCGACTCTGTCAGCGTTTGTGAATAAAGTTCCATCATGTCGTGCTCATATGCATGGTAGACTTCCTCAGCAATCACCTTGAAAACCTCATCATTATCGTAATCGAGAAGTGCATCTTTTATCGTTACCATTCTATTATTCGAGTCATACTGAGCCCTAACCTCGTAATACAGAGAGCTGGGAAGATTATCAGAAAACTCAAGGGACACGGCATTGTTCAGGCCAAGAAGATACTTACATTCACACTCAAAGATTGCTTTCACTGTATTCTTTTTCTGCTCAGTAGTAAGACTTTGCCACTCATCATTATCGTAAATCCGTTTGATTGTATCAAAGTTTTTTTCAATACCGTGATCTTCATAGTAATTTGTCGCCGCATAATCAAAATCAGCATTGCTTCCCATTGGTCGATTCATTTGATTGCAATAGATTTCATACAATTTCATACAATCTGTGTGACCCACTGCAAGCGGAATCAGGATTGCACAAACTCCACAGGCAATACAAGCATTCCGTCTAATAAGATCCCTGACGCGAATTCTTCGCGCCATCGCCAATCTTTGCCTGCTCACAGTCCTTGCTCCGGTATGTCTAAGGCAAATCCTTACGATTCCCACACCGGAGCAAATAGCAGCCGCAATCATTATCGCAATCAGAGTAGCGACAGTATAACAGCCAAGTTGAAAAATTACATATAGCCCACAGCCTGCCGCTATATTACAGACCACATTACCACAAGTCCTTCGAGCGGGAAATGTAACCGCTATTCCAATCGAACAGACTAATACCATGCAACCAAACAGCCAGACAGGTGAATCATCATACAGCGATGACGGCACACTGGTGAATAGTGAAAGCCAGAAAAAATACCAAATTCCAATAAATCCGCCCACCAAAATATGCAATATTACATATAAAAATTTGCTGAGCGTTGACTTATCTTTCAGTCTTACTTTCTTTATATACAGCATTATTCATTCCTCCAATACTCACTCATATCACTCGTAATTTTCCTTTCACTAACTGAATTCTGTATTGTCTTCCATGTTCCGAAGTGAAAACCATAGAATTGTTTGATGACGCCACACATCTTCATCACGATGAAGATGCCCCATATACCAGTGTTTATACTGCGTTTTTTCACGAATATACTCTAAGAAACCGTTAAGTGGCATTTCATGTACATGCTCTGGATGAAAAATTGACATTGTTTCTTCCGGAGCTGCATGTGTAAGTATATAGTCCACTTTCCAATTAGCAGCCTCTAAATTCCTGGTTGCTTCGCTCATGTCTTCCTCATTTGGCATCTCCTGTGGCCACCAGCTTCTTCCCTCAATCCTCATGGCCTTGTCAATGCTATACGCACCACCAAAAACAAAGATTCGCTTTCCTTCTATTTCGTATACTTGTCCTCGCATTAAATGGATGACTTTAGGAGTCCCGTTTTCATCCGTTTTTATAATATGTACCTTACCGCCATTCCAAATTGTAACATCATAAGCATTTATCAAATCAAAATTCTCATGATTTCCATCACAAAAACAAATGGTATACGGCACATCTTCTGCAAGGTATTTTAGGAATTGCCTTTCTCTGTATGAATCGTCAAACAGATAGCCAAAATCACCACAGATAAACAAATAATCTCCTTTTTGCAAATGCTTGTTTGCTGATTCTTCTGGATAAAGAAATCTGCCTTCTTCTCCATGTGTATCTCCTGTAACCGCTAAAATAGGTTTATGCACAGCAACTCACCTCCTAGTATAATAATGGTGTAGTCAATCAAGACGGCACTTGTCTACGCTAACGCAATAAGCCGCATTGACATGCTGTGTCGGAGACAACGGATATGCAGATATATCCGGCAGATATCCTACAAACGGTCGAGCCCGTTCAAGAAGGAGCAGAACTTCTCCCTTGTCCTTATTCAGATACCTCAGGTGATCCATCGACATCAATGGGTGTCTTGCACCGGTCAGTTCATCGGAATACAAGCCGCACATGGCTGATATTCTTTGCAAGAGCTTAATATCGGTCGAGTATAAATATACAATGTTTGCGCAATTACCAAAGATAATGGACGCACCTTTATCCCCATATAAGAGATTGAGCTGTTCCATATTCTGACAGACAATCAGCCAACGAATGTTACGGCTTCTGCCAGCGGTAATCTTACCCTGCATGTTGTTTATCGCAGCTAGCAGATTGCCGAATTCATCAAGAATAAAGTTGATTCTCCTTGGCAACCTGCCGTCGTATTCTTCCTCGGCAATATCAATCAATCTCTCGTAGATCTGGTCAATATTTGCTGAAATGAGCTTGTTGTATACGCTTCCCTCATCCTTTGTGATAATGAATATCGCGCACTTCTTCTCCACAAGATCTCTCACATCAAATGTACTGTTTGCGGTCGCATCCATAATGTCCTCGTTCAATATGAACGGCGTAAGGCAAGACGTATATACAGAATACAGACCACCCTGGGTGTCATTCGGAGCGTTAATTGCCGGAGCCGCCAGCTTGTATGAAGATGATTCCTTTGCTCCGGGGCGGCAATAAAACTCTTTGATGTACTTCGAGCACCCATATTTCTTATCGCCCTGGATGTGCAAATCATATAAATGATTGATTGTGCACTCTTTTTCAGGGAGCAACTCTGCCTGAAGTAAGGATAAACCTGTTAAATATGATGAGGCAGTAAGATTCCAGTATGGATCTTTCTCACTTTTGCGATCTGAAAACATCGTTTCACCAAACGCAAGAAACATTTCCGCAGCTCTTGATGTATTCCCCTCCCTGTATAGTTTGGACGGATATTCAAGCGGATTATATCTGTCGCCGCGAAGAGGTCTTCTGTAGTCAAGAACAATAACCTTGTAACCCTCTTTCTCAAGTTCTCTGTACATGTATTTGTTGATCTCGCCTTTTGGATCGTGAATAATCAGATTCTCATTCTTCCGTATACAGGAAAGCGTATACGGCATTAGCACCTTACGGGTTTTACCGCTGCCGGACGCACCTACAACAAAAGTTGAAGCCTCTGAGTCATCTACATATGCAGTTCTTCCTGTACTGATAACCGGGATACCGGCGCCCTTAACTTTTCCCGATTCAAAGTTTACCTCTGTATATCTGTCTTTAATTTCCTCTTCCGTCTCAAATCGCACTTCTTCCGTAACATGTGTCGCATTCACCATTATCTACCACCTCCGCTTATGCAAAATCCAACGCTGTTTCCCTCTGACACCTTAATATCCGGAAGCGCCTTATCAACTGTCTTCTCAAAGCACTCCATGTCAACATTCCCTATTCCTACCAGAAACAGTTCATACTGAATACGCCTGGCTATCAGTTCCAATGAACTGTATCCGTCGAATTCTGTCTGCTCCAGCCATCCTGACAATGCCATCTTGAACTTCTCCTTGTATGTATCCGGAAGCGAGATACCCACGTCTGCAAGTCTTGTCCAGACATATTCAGTTGACATCTCCAGATTCGGATGGTCAAATTCAACCCTTACCATGTGAAGAATCCGGTTCAGCGACATTTCCAGCTTCTCTTTTTCCGTAAACTCTGGGAGCACATGAAAAATGAAATGCATGTTATCCCTGTTCTGCTCTACAAACTCAAGCAGCGTATCAAAGTACGGATTGGTAAACAAATCCCTACCCTCAAAACGTGAGAAAGACAACAAAAATGTGCCATAAAAATTATTCTGCGTTGAAGCCACCACACGTGGCGACGAGAAAAACAGATTGTACTCGCGCGGTGAATCATCACATGGAAAATCCAGTTCAAGGAAAGTACTCAATCCCCGAATATCATAGATATGATTCTCATCTATAATCCGGCTGTATACTTTCCCGTACTCCGTTGTGCCTGCACCGGACGGACTCACCAGCAGCAAATTTGGAACAAGCTGCTTGCAATATGCAGCATCCGATCTGGCAATCGTCTGAATCTGATACAAGGCAGTCTTTGCCTTCGCATCAATATTTAACTTTTCAATATTTTTTTCAATGGATTCTTGTACTTTGTTCATAAAAAATGCGCCTCCTTCATCATCTTGTTTTTTATAACGTTTCGTAATTAAAAATCTTTATCTTATTATTCCAACCAGTACAAATC
>OCSG01000955.1_pt1 | contig 21088 bp, 17 predicted proteins | sample 1538831 | NCBI WGS metagenome assembly OCSG01 (sample SAMN04571729, study PRJEB22368) | human gut metagenome | biome: human gut; material: stool | host: Homo sapiens | place: Luxembourg | collected 2012-09-20 | reverse complement strand
AGGGTCACGCCCACCCACTTGCCAAAGGTGGCGCTGTGGGGGCGGCAGTCCACGGCCACATCGTACACCTCGCCCTTGGTCACGCGCACCAGCTTGCCCTGGGTGTGGTTCTTCTGGAAGTGCAGCCCGCGCAGCACGCCCCGGGTGGAGCGGCTCTGGTTGTCCTGCACAAATTCCTTGTCGATACCGGCCTCTGCGAACTGGTCCTTCTGGTAGGTCTCCATAAAATAGCCGCGGTCGTCGCCGAACACCTGCGGCTCAATGACCACCACGCCGGGGATCTCGGTCTGCGTAAAAATAAACTTACCCATGATATTGTACCTCTCTTTTTTTCTGAAAGCTTTTTCTTTATCTGGAAAAGTCTGGTTTTGAACAGGCTTTTACGCTTTTTTATGGTGCCTTGCCGTTTTGCGGCGCTTTTTCAGGCGGGAATGTACCCGCAGCACCAGTACGGTAACCACGGCTGCACCTATGGTGCACCCCACCGAGATGCCCGCCAGCAGCCATGCGCTGCTGCCCGGTTCCACGTCTCTGGCGGCTTCCAGCTTTGTGCCGACGCTCTGCTCCAGCAATTCCGCCAGACCTGTGATCTCGGCTTTTACCCGCACGCTGGTGCTCTCCTGCTTTGTGCCGCCGTTCAGGGTGTACACCGCATACACGGCAGGCTCTGCGCCAAGCAGATACTGCTCCGGCAGCTCCAAGTCCACGGTCACGTCCTGCGCGGATAAGCCCTCGGCCAGCAGCAGCTTCACCCCGGGGTCGGCCACAGTAACGGTGCCAAGGCTCTGCCCGCCGCCCGCCACTGCCAGCTGTGCGGTGACCGTGCCGCCGGGCAGCTGGGTGTAGCTTTTATAGGTGGAAAAGGCGTAGTCCAGCAGGGTGCGCATATCGTTATATTTATCGGTGCTCAGCTGGCTTTGCATGGTCGCGCAGATCAGCCGCACCCCGTCCTGCTCCGCCAGACAGACATAGCTGTACCGGGCGGTGTTGGTATAGCCCAGCTTGGAGCCCAGCACACTGTCGATATGGTAGCGGCTGGAGCCGATGCGGATCTTATCCTGCTGGGAGAAGTAGCGGGTCACCGGCTGGATGTTGGTGGGCTGCATGGTGTACATCTCGTTGCGGGTGAACAGGTCCTCAAACCCCGGCTGCTGCAGCGCCCAGCGCAAAATCTGTGCCATATCGTAGCAGCTGGTGTAGTGGTCGTCGTCGCTGATGCCGTGGGGGTTTGAAAAGTGGGTGTGGGCAAGGCCAAGCTCCTCCACCTGTGCATTCATGGCCGCCACGCCGTCCGCGATGGTGCCACCGCCGAAATACTCCGCCAGCAGGTTGGCACCGTCGTTGGCGCTGGCCATCTGGGTGGCGTACAGCGCATCCGCCAGGGGGACTTCTTCCCCTTCCCGCAGGGCGATATGGCTGGAATCCGTGCCCGCCAGCGAGTAGACGTCCTCGTGGCTCACGGTCAGCTTTACATCGTCCCAGTCCCCCTGCGCCTTTTCGCAGGCAAGACCAAGGGTCATTACTTTGGTAATGGAGGCCGGGTGCAGCTCCTCGTCCATATTCTGCTGCGCCAGCACAAGGCCGGTGTCTGCATCCATGATGCAGTATGCCCGGGTATTGGCCAGCGCCGGGCCGGCTGCTGCTGCGCCGGGCACCAGCACAGCGCCTATCAAAAGCAGCACAGTGCACAGTGCTGCGGTAAATTTTTTCATCTGGTATTCTCCGCTTATCCGTTTTATGCCGACAAGACATCATTTGAAGTATACCACATTTTTTCCCCGCTGAAAAGAGATTTACACATTCCTTTGTCCCAGCAGCACCGGTTGCAGCTGCTCACCCCGCAAAGCGGCGTCCACGGCGGCGGGCAGCAGGGCAAGGTCGGCCTTCAGGCTCTGGGGCTTGGCAAAGGGGTCGTCCTGCCCGTAGGGCACAAAGTAATAGTGCTTGCGCTGGCACAGCCGCGCCATATTTTCGCCGGAGGCGCCAAGGCCGTCGTTGGTAGACACTGCCAGCACCACTGGGCTGCCCACCCGCAGCAGGCTTTTGGCGGCAAGGGTCACCGGCGTATCCGAAAGTCCCGCCGCCAGCCGCGCCAGCGTTGCGCCGGTGCAGGGGGCGACCACCAGCGCCTGCGCCAGCCGCCGGGGGCCCAGCGGCTCCACCGCCTGCAGGGTGTCCAGCACCGGCTGCCCGGTAACGGCCTGTAAGCGCTGCCGCCAGCTTTCCCCGGTGCCGAACCGGGTATCCTGCTGCGCGGCAAAGCTCATAACGGGCAGCAGCGTCCAGCCCTGTGCCGTCAGTGCCTGCGCCGCGCCCAAGGCGTCCTCCAACGTGCAAAAGCTGCCGCACACCGCAAAGGCAAGACAGCCCTTTTTCTCTGTGGTCATATCTTCTCCTCCCGCTCCTGCAAAATGGTCTGCACCGTGCGCGCCAGCGCCTCCCCTGCTGTTTCCGGCGCCCAGACCGTCGGCAGGCTCAGCGCGTGCAGCGCCGTGTGCCCCAGCCGCCGGGCGGCGGCAAAGTCCGTACCGCCGGGCTTTGAGGCCAGATCCACGATCAGAGACCCCTTCGGCAGCGCCGCCAGCACTTGCGTTGTCAGCACCGGCGCGGGGATGGTGTTCACCACCGTATCAAAGGCGGCAGCTGCGGCAGCAAGGTCTGTCAGCGACACCGCCCGCAGACCCAGTTCCTCTGCCATGGCCCGCTGCACCGGGCGGCGTGCCGCCACGGTCACCCGCGCGCCCAGTGCCGCCAGACGCACCGCAAGCGCCCGCCCCACCGGGCCAAAGCCCAGCACCAGCACCGCCGCGCCCCACAGGGTACGGCTGCGCCGTTCCAGCAGAATGCCGATGCAGCCCTCGGCGGTGGGGATGGCGTTATACACGGTCAGCTCCGGGCGGGCAAAGTAGTCCACCAGTTCCACCCCCGCCGCCCGGGCGATAGTCCTTGCGCTGTCCGTCACCTTACCGCCCAGCGCCAGTGCCCCGGGCTTTGCCATGCCCAGCAGCTGCGCCAGCGGCAAATCCGCCTGTTCCAGCGGGAGCGGCAGCAGGATGCAGTCTGCCTGCGGCAGCTGCTGCACGCCGCCCACCGTATACCCCGCCCGCGCCAGTGCACGTCCTGCCGCCGCCTGCCGGGCATCGCTGCCCACCACCGCAAACCGCTTTGTCTGCCTCATGTCGTCATCTCCCCTTTTCCGCTGTGCACCATCCTATGCAGGAAGATAAAACCGCGTGAACGGAAAGATGCTGACCGGCAGAAACAAAAAAGCTCCCCCTTTCGGGGGAGCCGTCATCGCGCAGCGATAACTGAGAGGATTCTTATTTCAGCGCTTCTTCCAGCACCTTCAGCAGGTGCGGGATATCCAGCGGCTTTGCGATGTGGCCGTTCATGCCCGCATTCAGGGCGTTCTGCTTGTCCTCCTCAAAGGCGTTGGCGGTCATGGCAAAAATGGGGATGCCCGCCTTGCGGGGGTCGGGCAGGGCGCGGATACGCCGGGTGGCTTCGTAGCCGTCCATCCGGGGCATCTGGATGTCCATCAAAATCAGGTCATATTGCCCGGGCACGGACTGCTCCATCTTTTCCACTGCTTCAACGCCGTCTCCGGCGGTATCCACAAGGAAGCCCGCTTCCTTTAAGATCTCTATGGCGATCTCCCGGTTCAGGGCGTTATCCTCCACCAGCAGCAGGTGCTTACCGCTGAAGTCTGCCTTGGGCTGCGGGGCAGTCGTCTGCTCCGGTTGTACCCGGAAGGGCTCTGCCAGTACCTTGCGCAGCTCCGAGAGGAAGAGCGGCTTTTCGCAGAAAGCGGTCACACCGGCGGCGCGCGCCTCCTCCTCGATATCCGCCCAGTCGTAGGCGGTCAGGATGATGATGGGGCAGCTGTCCCCGATGACCTTGCGGATCTGCCGCACGATCTCGATGCCGTTCATATCCGGGATGAGCCAGTCGATAATATACACGCTGAAAGCATCGCCCTGCTCCACGGCGTACTTCGTGCGGATAACCGCCTCCTTGCCGGAGATGGTCCACTCCGGGCGCATGCCGATCTTGGAAAGCATGGTGCTGACGCTCAGACAGGTGTTGGTGTCGTCGTCCGCCACCAGTGCCCGCAGCCCTTCCAGTTGGGGCAGCTGCTTGATCTCTGCCTTCTGCCCGCTGAGGGGGAAGCAGAGGTTCACGATGAACTCGCTGCCCTTGCCCGGCTCGCTTTCAAGGGCGATGGTGCCGCCCATCAGGTCTACGATATTCTTGGTGATGGAAAGGCCCAGACCCGTGCCCTGGATGCCGCTGACGGTGGAGCTTTCCTCCCGGGTGAACTCCTCAAAGATGTGCTTCTGGAACTCCTTATTGATGCCGATGCCGTTGTCCTTGATGCGGAACTCATAATTGCCGCAGCCCTTGGGCGTGCCGGGCTTCTGAGCAATGCGGATGCTCACCATGCCGCCGGTGGGGGTGAACTTGATAGCATTGGAAAGGATGTTCAGCAGCACCTGATTCAACCGCAGCGGGTCGGTGATGATGTCCTCGTCCACCACGTCCATGGTGTCGATGAACAGCGACAGCCGTTTGGAACTGATGTTGGGCTGGATGATGGAGCGTATATCGTGCACGAGATCCGGCAGGTGCACTGCCTTTTCCTCGGTCTTTACCTTGCCGCTCTCGATGCGGCTCATGTCCAGCACATCGTTGATGAGGGAGAGCAGGTGCTGGCTGGAAGTGGAGATCTTTTTCAGGTAGTCCAGCACCTGTTCCTTATTATCAACATGGGTCGCCGCCAGCGAGGTGAAGCCGATAATGGCGTTCATCGGGGTGCGGATGTCGTGGCTCATGTTGAACAAAAACTCCCGCTTGGCGCGGTTTGCCGCTGCCTCGTGCCGGACGGCAAGCTCCAGCTTGCGGTTCTGCTCTTCCAGCTGGGCGTGATACTTCTGCTCCTGCTCCCTTTTTTGCTGCTCCGCTAGCTTCATGGAGCGGCGGCGCAGCGTTTGCAGCACTGCCACACAGATCAGATAGAAGATCAGTGCCGTCAGCAGTGCGCTGCTGAAATTGCGGAACACCGATTTTTCGTCGATATAGAGATACAGATCAAAATTCTGTCCGTTGCTGTACATCCCGAAATAGCAGCCGGAATTTGCCCAGTCGCGGGTGTGGGTCAGAATGTCGGGCGCACCGGCCTTGCGGATGCCCTGCACCAGCGGGCTGTTCGTGGTGTACAGTCCGATGAGGCTCGGGTCGTTTGCGGCGATCACCTTGTTGTCCTGCACGATAAAGATGGTGCCGCTGATGTTCTTCGGGTAGCCGTCCAGCACGCTCTGGATGGACAGGGCTGTCCCCTCCACAAACTCCGGCGGGGTCACCCGGTACGCCAGCAGCACGGCGTCCCCTGCTGCGGCGCGGCGGGTGGCAACATCCACCGCCGTGCCATCCTGTAACAGAATGCGCTTGAGGTAGGTCTTTTGCGGGTTTTGCAGCACGTTCAGCGCGGCTTGCTCTCGCAGCGATTCCGCAAACTGCGCATAGCCGATATTACCATCCGTATATTCGCACAGTGATTCTCCATTTTCGTCCAGCACGGCAATGCCGGTAAGCCAGAGGGGCTCCGTTTCTGCCCGGAGGCTTTCGGGGTCGTAGAGATCCAAGGTATCATTTTCGGCCAGCTGCCGCACCGAGACCGCCATCCGGCGCAGCGACTTTGCGGTGATGGTATCGTTATATTTTTCGTAGCTGGTGGACTGCACCTTTACAAAGTTGATGGTGCGGTCAAAGTATTCCTCGGTAGCGCGCATGGACTCCCGCCCGGAGAAGAGGGTCACTGCCAGCAAAAGCAGCACGCCCATCAGCAGGTAGAGCGCCGCCACCCGCATATTGGGCGTGAACGTTTTCTTGTTACGGTTCAAGGGCGTCCACCTCCAGATATTTTTCCGGGTCCGGCAGATATTTGCCTACGATCTGCTTCATCGTGCCGTCGGCGCGCATGGCGGCAAAGGTCTCGGTCAGCTTTTCGTCCAGCCCGCGGGTGTCGTTCAGCGCAAAGGCCACGCCGATGCCGGTGACCAGCAGCGGCTCCTCCAGAATGCGGAAATTGGCATTGCAATCCTGCATATACCGCAAAATGGCGGCCTCGTGGGCGGCAATGGCGTCCACATAGCCGCAGTTCAACATGGCGTACTGCACGCTGCGGTCCTCGGCGCTCAGCAGTTCACCAAACTGCGGGACGCGGGGGTCGGTGCCGGCGAGGAAGATTTCCTCCGGCTTGGTGGTGCTTTGCACCATCATGGTCTTGCCCGCAAGGTCGGCAAGCGTTTCAATGCCGCTATCGGCATTGACCGCCACCACCTGACGGCTGACCATATACGGCCCTACCCAGCGGTACAGCTGCTCCCGCCCATCCATGGAAAAGCAGCTCCAGATGCAGTCGATGGCACCACTTTCCACCAGATTGGTTTTCTGCTCCCAGTCAATGATTTCAAACCGTACCGCATACCCTATGCGGGCAAAGGCCTCGGTGGCAATGTCCACATCAATGCCGGTGGGCGTGCTGTCATTGTTCAGGTAGATAAAAGGCGGGTAGTTATCGCTGCCCACCGTAAGCTCGGGCAGCGCTGCCGCCGCCTGTGTTTTGCCGCAAGCGGTCAGCCCGGCTGCCGCTGCCGCCGCGCACACCTTTAAAAAGGTACGGCGGGGTATTTTATGGTTGAATCGCTGTTTTGTCACGCGTAGATGTCCTCACATTACCATTGTAAAATTTCCTGTTTCAGTTCCCCCTGCACGTCCAGCAGACACTGCAGCAGCAGCGGGTTGAAGGCTCCGCACTCGCCGTTCGTGATCATCTGGACAGCCGTTTCGTGCGGGAAAGCCTTTTTATAGCACCGTTCGCTGGTCAGTGCGTCATACACATCCGCCATGGAGACCAGCTGGGCGCTGATGGGGATATCGTCGCCCTTCAGCCCGTCCGGGTAGCCTTTGCCGTCCCAGCGCTCGTGGTGCCAGCGGGCGATCTCGTAGGCGGTCTGCAACAGCGGCTGGTCTGCAAAGCTTTCAGTCTTTTGCAGCATCTCTGCGCCCAGCATACTGTGGGTCTTGATCACCGCAAATTCTTCTGCGGTCAGCTTGCCGGGCTTATTCAGGATGGCTTCGTCAATGCCGATCTTGCCGATATCGTGCAGCGCCGACGCCAGCGGGATGTTATCCTGCTGCTCGGGGGTCAGGTCGTAGCGGCTGGTCAGCTCTATCAGCCGGTGCAGCAGCGTCTCGGTGATGATGCGGATGTGCCGCACATGAGAGCCGGACTCGCCGTTACGGAACTCCACGATCTGGCTCAGCACACCCACCAGCACATCGGTGTTCTTTTCCCGCGCGCGGATCTGGTCAGACACCATCTGCACCAGCCGCCGCTGCTTGGCGTACAGCTTGATGGTGTTGGACACCCGGCGGTAGACGATCTTTGCGTCAAAGGGACGGTTGACATAGTCGCTGGCACCCAGCTCGTAGGCCTTGCGGATGGCTTCCTCCGAGTCGTCACTGGAGATCATGATCACCGGCACGTCCTCGATGGTGTGGTTGGTGTTCATGGTGCGCAGCACCTCAAAGCCGTCCATGACCGGCATATTGATATCCAGCAGCACCAGCGAAATCTGCCCGGCGCACCACGTTTTCCATAGGGTCGGCAAGGGTCTGCAGCGCGCCGCCGATGCTCAGCGACAGCCGGAAGTGGGGGTAGCCCGGCACCACCGTTTGCTGCACGGCGGTGCGGATCTGCTCCAGCTTTACCTTGAAATAATCCGCCGGGATGCCGGGCAGCACCAGCAAAAACTCGTCGCCGCCGTAGCGGATCAGCAGATCTGTTTCCCGGATGCAGCTGCGGATGGCCTTTGCAACGGTTTCCAGCGCCAGATCTCCGGCGTGGTGGCCGTAGGTATCGTTGCAGATCTTGAAATCGTCGATATCCATCAGGGCGATGCCTGCCGGGCCGAGGTTATTGCGCACCACTTCCTCGTAAAAGCGGCGGTTGTAGGTGCCGGTCAGGGCGTCGTGGTTCAGCCGATGCCGGTAGCGCTTTTCTTTTTCCATGCTCCGGGCAGCGGTCTGGGCAAACTGCGCCTTCTGCTCCTCCATCTGCTGCATCATCCGCAACAGATTATGGTTGGCGGTTTCCAGCGCCTCCCGCTGGGTACGGTTCTGCTGTTCCAGCTTTTCCCGCAGTTCCATATAGGGGGTGATATCCGTGATCGTGCCCACGATATAGCCTTTGCCGTACCATTCCACCCGGTTGGCAGCGTTGGTGACCCAGCGGTAGCCGTTTTTGCCCAGAATCCGGAAGATGCTGTCACCATTCTTGGCGTAAGTCGCGCTGTTTTCCGCATTCCGGTAGCGCAGCCCGGCCGCCAGATCATCCGGGTGTATCAGCGCTGTATAGCGGTTATCGAACCTTGCCGCAAATTCTTCCCGCTCCCAGCCCAGTATCTCCAGAAAACGGTCACTGACATAAGCAAACGGATAGCCGTTTTCAGGGTCCTCTGCGCAGCAGTGAAAGCCGCCCGGTATATTCTGTGCATAGCGTTCCAGCCGCAGAAATCCTTTTTTTATTGTCTCGTCTGTTTCCATTTTACCTTTCCTGCCTTTTTCTCCGCGCACCGCACCCCGGCAGCACGCAGTACCCCCTGTTACCGCAATTTCAAACTTTACCTTCCTGTACGCCCCGCTTTTGGGCATACTGTAACATTTTGATTCTATCATCAAAACTGCCTAGATGCAAGCATTTTTTGCCAATGGAAAGGCAGGTAAGGCAACGCAAAAAAGCCGCCGCACAAAAAGTGCAGCGGCTTTGCGGGGCGTCACCTCACAGCCAGCGCTCTGCGATGATCCACCACATACCGGGCAGGTTGATCCGACCCAGCAGATGCTCCAATACGATCAGCATGGTATTCTCCTTTCAGACCGTCCGTTTCAGCCGAACAGCCCCTTCAGTAAAAACAGAAGCAGCTTCGTCATGCTGCCGCCGCCCAAAAGGCTGAGCAGCGGCCCAAGGCCTTGAAACATGGAAGGTTTGCTCCTTTCGTTTCATTCCGTCCCGACTGCTGCCGGGTGCCGGTCTGCTTTATATACGAACCAGTCCGCTGCAGGATTGCAAATGCCGTGGTGGTAAATATTGGGAGTATCGCAGCTGCCGTCTGCCTTTACGACTCCTTCCCTTGAAAAAGTTGCTCAGAAACGCCCGCAGGCGTTTCTGAGCAACAAATCAAAAATACTATTTCCGTTGAAAATGCCCATAGCAGCGCGGAGGGCATTCCAAATCGTCTTACTTAAAACGCTTCCATGCCGGGGTAGACGGCGCTTTCGCCCAGCTGCTCCTCAATGCGCAGCAGCTGGTTGTACTTTGCCACACGCTCGGTGCGGCTGGGTGCACCGGTCTTGATCTGGCAGGTGTTCAGCGCCACCGCCAAGTCCGCAATGGTGGTGTCCTCGGTCTCGCCGGAGCGGTGGGAGCTGATGGCGTTGTAGCCGGCCTTGTGCGCCATTTTGATGGCTTCCAAGGTCTCGGAGACAGAGCCGATCTGGTTCAGTTTGATCAGGATAGCGTTGCCCGCACCCAGCTGGATGCCCTTTGCCAGACGCTCGGTGTTGGTCACAAACAGGTCGTCGCCCACCAGCTGCACCTTGCCGCCCAGCTCGCGGGTCATCTGCTGCCAGCCCTCCCAGTCCTCTTCGTCCAGACCGTCCTCGATTGAGATGATGGGGTACTTTTCCACAAGGCTCTTCCAGTGCGCGATCAGCTCGGCAGAGGTGAACTCGGTGCCCGCCTTGGGCAGCTTGTAAAAGCCCTTGCCCTTGGGGCTCTTCCACTCGGAAGCGGCGGCGTCCATTGCCAGCATAAAGTCCCTGCCCGGCAGATAGCCCGCCTTTTCGATGGCAGCCAGAATGGTCTCGATGGTCTCCTCATCGCTGGAAAGGTTGGGTGCAAAGCCGCCCTCATCGCCCACGGAGGTAGCCAGACCCTTGGACTTCAGGATGGCAGCCAGCGCATGGAATACCTCGGCGCACCAGCGCAGCGCTTCCTTAAAGGAGGGTGCACCCACCGGCATGATCATGAACTCCTGCGTGTCCACGGTGTTGGTGGCGTGTGCGCCGCCGTTCAGGATGTTCATCATAGGCACAGGCAGGCGGTTGCCGTTTACGCCGCCCAGAAAACGGTACAGCGGCATCTCCAGCGAAGCGGCTGCTGCGCGGCAGGCTGCAATGGACACCGCCAGAATGGCGTTTGCGCCCAGATTGGATTTATCCTTGGTGCCGTCTACCTTGAGCATGGCAGCATCCACGGCGTAAATGTCGGAAGCATCCATGCCCACCACTGCGTCCGCAATGACCGTGTTGATGTTTTCCACCGCCTTGGTCACGCCCTTGCCCAGATAGCGGCTCTTGTCGCCGTCCCGCAGTTCCAGCGCCTCAAACTCGCCGGTGGATGCACCGGAAGGGGCGCAGCCGCGCGCCACGGTGCCGTCCGCCAGCATGATCTCGGCTTCTACGGTGGGGTTGCCGCGGGAGTCCAGAATCTCGCGGCCAACAACAGCTTCAATTTCCAGATAATTCATCTTGAAACCCTCCTGAATATCATTTTCTCTCCCATACTGCCCGGGCGGGCAGACGGGGAACTGCTCTATTTAGACGGTTATATACAACTAACCATCAATATCCTACCACGCTTTGCACCCCGGCGCAAGAGCCGGTGCGTATGTTTGCAGACCTAAATTTTTAACGGGAACGCAAACCGCCGTGGAAAACCCGTTTACAGTCTGCCCCCTTGCGGCAGCGGGGATACGTTATGCTTACCATGTGTTTTTTATATGGCAGATATGCCAAAAATTTTCTTTACTTTTTGGTGATTCGGTTCTATACTGGTTGCGGCGTTTTCGCTGTTTTCCCATTTATAGTCGTTATAGAGGAGGATTTTTGCAATGAATAAGGATCTGACGGTGGGCAAGCCGTCACAGGTATTGTGGCAATTCTGTCTGCCAATGTTCGGCAGCATCATTTTCCAGCAGTTGTACAACATCGCGGATAGTCTGGTAGCAGGCAAGTTCATCGGTGAGAACGCACTGGCTGCGGTGGGCAACAGCTACGAGATCACCCTGATCTTCATCGCCTTTGCCTTTGGCTGCAACATTGGCTGCTCGGTCATCGTGTCCCGCTACTTTGGCGCAAAGGAATACCGCGAGATGAAGACCTCGGTCTACACCTCCCTCATCGGCTCTGCCGTGCTGTGCGCCGTGCTGATGGGCATTGGTCTGCTGGGCTGCGACGCCCTGCTAGAACTCATCAACACCCCGGAGGAGATCCTTGCGGACTCTGCGCTGTATCTGGACATCTACGTTCTGGGCCTGCCCTTCATGTTCTTCTACAACATTGCCACCGGCATCTTCTCTGCCCTTGGCGACAGCAAGACCCCCTTCTACTTCCTTGCAGTCTCTTCTTTGTCCAACATCGGCGTGGACATCCTGTTTGTGGCAGGTTTCAAGATGGGCATCGCCGGTGTGGCATGGGCTACCTTCCTGTGTCAGGGTGTCAGCTGCGTGCTGGCCATGGTGGTGGTGTTCCGCCGCATCCGCGCTTTCCACACCGAGGGTCATGTGCAGCTGTTCTCGTGGAATATGCTGGGCAAGGTGGCCGTGGTGGCTGTGCCCAGCATTCTGCAGCAGAGCTTTGTCTCGGTGGGCAACATCATCCTGCAGAGCATCATCAACACCTTTGGTGCCAGCGTCATTGCAGGCTACTCTGCCGCCGTCAAGCTGAACAACATGGTCATCACCTCTTTTACCACCCTGGGCAACGGCATCTCCAACTACACCTCCCAGAACATGGGGGCCGGCAAGATGGACCGCGTCAAGGAAGGCTTTGGCGCAGGCCGCAATCTGGTGTGGCTGTTGTGCGTGCCGCTGGTGGTGCTGTACTTCTTCTTTGGCCGCTTTTTGCTGCTGCTGTTCATGAACGACCCGCAGGGCCCTGCCATTGACACCGGTATGCTGTTTTTGCGCATCCTCTCCCCCTTCTACTTTGTGGTATCGGTCAAGTTGGTGGCAGACGGCATCCTGCGCGGCTGCGGCCTGATGGTGCGGTTCATGATCGCCACCTTCACCGACCTGATTTTGCGCGTGGGCATTGCCGCCGTGCTCAGCGCCACCGCGCTGGGCTCCACCGGCATCTGGATGGCATGGCCTGTGGGCTGGTGCATCGGTACGGCGCTTTCCATGGTGTTCTACGTCACCGCCATCCGCAAGGCACTGGCAGAGCCGTTGGCTGTTGCCGAGGCCGAGGGACAGGCCGCCGAAGTCCGCGCCGAGGCCGAATTTGCCGCCGACGCCGAGATGGAGACCCTGTAACCATTTTGCAACTTGTGAATTTGTTTCATGTCACAGATAAACAAAATGAACAATTTGAAATAGTGCACAAAATCACGCTTTAATTTTTGTATAAAGTATCAACAAAGCCGAGAAAATGCGCCCAAAAGTATGGACGGTTTGTGAATTGCGGATTTGAACCCAGATAGCTATAATAACAGACAAGAACAGAAGCAAGGCCGCTTTAGAGGGGAAGGGCCTTGCTTCCGTTTTTATCAATTTACTTTATAGAACACTCCGGAGGAGGAGATTTTTATGAAAAAGATGATCACTCGTCGTCAGTTCATGGCTGCTGCCGGTGTTGTTGCCGCAGCAAGCGCTCTGACTGCCTGCGGCGGTTCTTCCGCAAGCACGGCCGCTTCTTCTGCAGCCGGTTCCGCTGCTGCTTCCGGCAGCACTATCAAGGTGGGTGTGATGGGCCCCCTGACCGGTGACGCTTCCGTTTACGGTCAGGCTGTTGTAAACGGTGCCAGCCTGTACATGAAGCAGGTCAATGCCGATGGCGGTGTCAACGGCAAGCAGCTGGAGATCATCGCCATGGACGAGCAGGGCGATGAAACGCAGGCTGTGACCTGCTTTACCAAGATGGTGGATCAGGGCATCACCGCTCTGGTGGGCGATGTAACCACCGCTCCCACGCTGGCTGTTGCCGCCGAGAGCGCCGATTACAATATGCCTATGGTCACCGCTTCCGCTACTGCCGAGGCTGTTACCTACGATGCCGAGACCGACACCGTGAACGGGAATGTGTTCCGTGCCTGCTTCACCGACCCCTTCCAGGGCGTGAAGATGGCAGATTACGCTTACGAGAAGCTGGGCTACACCAAGGCAGCCGTCATCTTCCTGAAGGGCAAGGACTACAACGAGGGTCTGGCCGAGAACTTTGCCAAGGAGTTTGAGGCAAAGGGCGGCACCATCGTGGATCAGGAGAGCTACTCTGAGGGCGACGTGGACTTCAAGACCCAGCTGACCAGCATCCTTGGCAAGAACCCCGAGGTGGTGTTCTGCCCCAACTACTATCAGGAAGTGGGTCAGATCCTGGCTCAGGCTGAGAGCATCGGCTTGACCGTTCCCTTCCTGGGCGGCGACGGCTGGGATGGTCTGGAGGGCTACGCCACCGCTGACCAGCTGAAGGACTCCTACTTCTGCGCCTGCTACGCTAAGGGCTCCAGCACCGCGTTTGAGGATGCCTACAAGGCCGAGTACGGTGAGGCCTACCCCAACGGTTTTGCACCTCTGGGCTACGATGCCGCTATGACCGTTGTGTATGGCATCAAGGCTGCCGAGGAGCAGGGCCTCGAGGCCGGCTCTGACGAGTACAAGCAGGCCGTCATCGATGCCATTGCCGGCGGCACCATCGAGGGCATCACCGGCACCTTTACCTTCGACGAGCACCACAACCCCGTCAAGAGCACTGCCATCCTGACCTACGTGGACGGCAAGCCCGAGCTGAAGGAAATGTTCTGATCCGCGCTGTTCCATCCACCGGTGATGGAGCCGCCCGCACAGAGCAAACCCCATGATTTTTTGGAGAACGCCGGAACAGCTTTTTTCTGGTCAGGCGTTCTCCGTTTTTTATATCAAAAAGTGTAAACGCCGCAAAGAAAGGAAGTATCCAACCATGACAGTGTTCTTTAGCCAGCTGATCAACGGCTTGTCCCTTGGCAGCATCTATGCACTGATCGCACTGGGCTACAGCATGGTGTACGGCATTATCCTGCTGCTGAACTTTGCCCACGGCGATGTCATCATGGTGGGCGCATACATGTCGTGGTTCGTCATGAACCAGCTGGGTCTTGGCCCGGTCACCGCTGTGTGCGCCACCATCATCACCTGTACGCTGCTGGGCGTGGTGATTGAAAAAATCGCCTACACCCCCCTGCGCAGCGCACCCCGTATCTCGCTGCTGATCACCGCCATTGGTGTCTCCTTCTTTCTGGAGTACACGGCAGAGCTGATCCTCGGCTCGGGTGCAAAGGTGATCCCCGCCTACTACACCAACCAGACCTTCCGTCTGGGCAAGGTGCCGCTGGGTCTTACCTCCATCATCACGCTGGTGGTCACCGTGCTGTCCATGCTGGTGCTCACCTTTCTGGTGCAAAAGACTAAGCTCGGCAAGGCCATGCGCGCCGTCTCGGAGGATATGGATGCTGCCCGCCTGATGGGCATCAACGTCAACAGCACCATCTCCTTTACCTTTGCCGTGGGCTCGGCGCTGGCGGGCATCGGCAGCGTGCTGTACTGCTGCTCCTACCCGCAGGCCACCCCCACCATGGGCTCCATGCTGGGTCTGAAGGCCTTCGTCGCCGCCGTGCTGGGCGGCATCGGCTCCATCCCGGGCGCCATGGTCGGCGGCATTGCCATCGGCCTGTGCGAGTGCTTTGTTTCCGCCATCGGCCTTTCCGCTTGGAAGGACGCTGTTACGTTTGCAATTCTGATCATCGTGCTGCTGGTCAAGCCCACGGGCTTCCTTGGCCGCAAGGTGCAGGAAAAGGTGTAAGGGGGCATAACGATGAATACCAAACGCAAGACCCTCAAAATGCCCGTGCGCTACCTGATGAATCTGGTGCTGGTGGGGCTGCTGTTCGTGGGGCTTTCCTATGTGACCGGCAATATGCTGTCCACCTACCAGAATAAGGTGCTGCTGACCGTGGGCATCAACATCATTCTGGCCGTCTCGCTGAACGTTGCCACCGGTTATCTGGGGCAGCTGCCGCTGGGTCATGCCGGTTTTATGGCCGTGGGTGCCTACGCCTGCGCCCTGTTCACCAAATCCTCGGGCCTGCCCAAGGGCGTGGCCTTTGCCATCGGTCTGGTGCTGGCATGGGTGATCGCCGGGCTGTTCGGGGTGCTTATCGGCATCCCTGCCCTGCGCCTGACCGGCGACTATCTGGCCATCCTGACGCTGGGCTTTGGCGAGATCATCCGCATCACCCTGAACAACATTGATGATGTGCTGGGCTTCAAGCTGTTCTACGGCTCTAAGGGCCTGAAGAACATCCCCAAGTATTCCAATTTTACCAACGTGTTCCTGTGCGTGGTTATCACCTGTTTCCTCATCCACGCCATGATGAAGAGCCGCCACGGCCGTGCTGTGCTGGCCATCCGCGACAACGAGATCGCCGCCGAGAGCTGCGGCATCCAGACCACCTATTATAAGGTGATGGCCTTTGCCTTCTCCGCTGCCTTCGCAGGCTTGGCGGGCGGCCTGTACGCCTGCTACATCGGCGTGCTGAACCCCTCCACCTTCGGCTTTATGAAGTCCATTGAGATCCTTGTCATGGTGGTTCTGGGCGGCATGGGCTCCATGCTGGGCTCCATTCTGTCCGCTACCGTGCTGACCATCCTGCCCGAGGCTACCCGCAGCTTTGAGAGCTACCGCATGGTGGTCTATTCGCTGGTGCTGGTGCTGATGATGATCTTCCGCCCGGGCGGACTGCTGGGCAGCTACGATTTCTCCCTGAGCCGCATCGTGGAAAAGGCCATGAATGGCGAACTGTTCCGCAAACATACCAAAAAGGAGGCCGCTGACCATGAGTGAGTTCAAGACCAGACTGCACAGTGTGCCCTCCGGCGGTTTTCTGACCGACCGCGACAAGGACAAAAAGCCCATTCTGGACGTGCGTGAGCTGGGCATCGACTTCGGCGGTCTGACCGCCGTGGACAACTTCAACCTGATGATCGGCCGCAACGAGATCGCCGGTCTGATCGGCCCCAACGGCGCAGGCAAGACCACCGTGTTCAACCTGCTCACCAACGTCTACCAGCCCACCCGCGGCTCCATCCTGATCGACGGGATGCCCACTGCCGGGAAAAAGACCTATCAGGTCAACCGCATGGGCGTGGCGCGTACCTTCCAGAACATCCGCTTGTTCAAGGAGCTGAGCGTCATCGACAACATCAAGGTGGGCCTGCACGAGTCCATGAAGTATAATCTGGCGTCCTCTCTGCTGCGGATGCCGAACTACTGGAAAGAGGAAAAGCAGTGCACCGAACGTGCGCTGGAGCTGCTGGACATCTTCCACATGGCAGACCTTTCCAACGCGCAGGCCGGCAGCCTGCCCTACGGTGCACAGCGCCGGTTGGAGATCATGCGCGCACTGGCTACCGGCCCGAAGCTTCTGCTGCTGGACGAGCCTGCCGCCGGTATGAACCCCTCCGAGACTGCCGAGCTGACCGAGACCATCCGCCGCATCCGCGACGAGTTCAACATTGCCGTGCTGCTCATCGAGCACGACATGAGCCTTGTCATGGGCATCTGCGAGGGCATTGCGGTGCTGAACTTCGGCCGCATCATCGCCAAGGGCACCCCGGACGAGATCCGCGATAACCCGCAGGTCATCGAGGCCTATCTGGGCAAAAAGGAGGGCTGAGCCATGGCTGATACATTACTGAAGGTAGACGGCATCAACGTCTACTATGGCAACATCCACGCCGTAAAGGATATCTCCTTCACCGTCAACGCGGGCGAGATCGTCACCCTGATCGGTGCCAACGGCGCGGGCAAATCCACCACCCTGAAAACCATTTCCGGCCTTTTGAAGCCCCGCACCGGCGATGTGCTGTACAAGGGCAAGAGCATCAAGGGCGTGCGCGCCCACAAGATCGTGGAAAGCGGTCTTGCACAGGTGCCGGAGGGACGCCATGTGTTTTTGCACATGACAGTGGACGAGAACCTTGATATGGGCGCTTACACCCAGCCCGCTTCCACCATTGCCGCCAACAAGGAAAAGGTGTTCACCCTGTTCCCCCGCCTGAAGGAGCGTCGCAAGCAGCTGGCGGGCACCATGTCCGGCGGCGAACAGCAGATGCTGGCCATGGGGCGTGCGCTCATGAGCAACGCTTCCATGCTGATGCTGGACGAGCCCTCCATGGGTCTTTCGCCGCTGCTGGTGCAGGAGATCTTTGACATCATCCGCGACATCCACAAGGAGGGCATGACCATCCTGCTGGTGGAGCAGAACGCGCAGATGGCGCTTTCGGTGGCCGACCGCGCCTATGTGCTGGAGACCGGCCGCGTGGTCATGGACGGCACCGGTGCCGAGCTGCTGACCAACGAGCGCGTCCGCAACGCCTATCTGGGCGGGTAAACGGAAAAATAGTTTGATTTGCAGTTCCGAAACGCCCTTGGGCGTTTCGGAACTGCTTTTTCCTGCTATCACTTTACTTTCGTAAAAAATTGTGCCATAATGGGTGCAGTATTCCGGCTTTGCAAAAGCCACGCTCCGGCTCGGGAAAGCGGGGCGCAAACCACACAGAATGAGGGGTAAACGTTATGAGCAAGATCATCATCCCGGCAAACTACACACCCGCGCTGAACCTGTACGACACCCAGCGCGCCATCGGCACGGTGAAGCGGCTGTTCGCTGATACCCTGTGCGCCACGCTCAACCTGTACCGCGTGTCCGCACCGCTGTTTCTGGAGGCTTCCACCGGTCTGAACGATGACCTGAACGGCGTGGAGCGCAAGGTGACCTTTGACATCAAGGACAGCGGCACCGAGGCACAGGTGGTGCAGTCGCTGGCAAAGTGGAAGCGGCAGGCGCTGAAGGACTACGATTTCCGCGTGGGCAAGGGTCTGTACTGCGACATGAACGCTATCCGCCGGGACGAGGAACTGGACAACCTCCACTCGGTCTATGTGGATCAGTGGGACTGGGAAAAGATCATCACGGTGGAGGACCGCAACGAGACCTACCTGAAAAACGTGGTGCGCTGCATCGTGTCTGCGGTGTGCGCCACCGAGATGAACCTGCACGCCATGTTCCCCCAGCTGCAGGAGCTGCCCCTGCACACCCCCAACGTGACCTTTGTCACCACGCAGGAGCTGGAGGACAAGTACCCCGATCTGACCCCGAAGGAGCGGGAGAATGCCTTTGTCAAGGAGAACGGCACCACCTTCCTGATGAAAATCGGCGCACCCCTGCGCAGCGGCAAGCCTCATGATGGCCGCGCCCCGGACTATGACGACTGGGATCTGAACGGCGACCTGCTGTTCTGGAACGACCCGCTGCAGTGCAGCTACGAGCTGAGCAGCATGGGCATCCGCGTCAGCCCGGAGAGCATGGACAAGCAGCTGACCATGGCGGGCTGCGACGACCGCCGCACCCTGCCTTTCCACAAGGCAGTGCTGGCTGGTGAGCTGCCCTACACCATCGGCGGCGGCATCGGCCAGAGCCGCCTGTGCATGCTGCTGCTGGGCAGCGTCCACATCGGTGAGGTGCAGGCCAGCGTGTGGGACAAGGCCACCCGCGAGGCCTGCGCCAAGGCCGGCATCCCGCTGCTGTAAGCGGAACGTTTTTTCAGCGGAAAAAATATTTTTGATTTGAAATACAGCCAAGCCTGCGGGCTTGGCTGTATTTCGCTTTTTCTTTTATAAAAAACAAGAAGGGACAGCCCGCGGGCTGTCCCTTCTTCTGTTTTATATATTATTAGTTCTGCTTTTTCCAGCGGCGCATGACACCCATGCCCAATGCATAGGGGCCGGTGTGCACCGCGATGGTGCAGCCGATCTGCAAAAGCCCTACCTCACACTGTGCGCCGGGGTACTTGGCGCGCAGGGCGGCACGGGTCTGCATCCACAGACGCTTGCCCTCGTCGGCATCGTAGCCGTAGCCCACCGTGATGCGGTAATCGTCCGGGGTACCGCCGTGGGCATCCAGATAGTTCATCAGCTGCTCCAGCGCCTTTTCAAAGCTCTTCTGGCGGCCGCGGGCTACGCCGCCGGAGAAGATCTCGCCCTCCTTGAACAGGATCATGGGCTTGAGCCCCAGCATATTGGCGGCGCGGCCGGTCACCTTGCCGATGCGCCCGCCCTTGATGAGGTAGTCCAGATCACCCACGGTGAAGAAGATCTGGTTGGTGGATTTTTCCGCTTCCAGCCAAGTCACAGTCTCGTCCAAGGTGCAGCCTGCATCCCGCATGGCCACGGCATTTTCCACCATGGTGGATTCGGTCACGGTGGCGGCGGCAGAGTCGATGACCTCGATGCGGGCATCGGGGTAGTCCTCCAGCACCAGATCCCGGGCGTTACGGGCGCTGCCCACGCAGCCGCTCATCTTGCCGGTGAACACCAGACACAATACCGCCCGACCCGCCTCGGCGTGTGCGCGGAAGGTCTTTTCAAAGTCCTCGATGGAGGCCAGACTGGTCTTGGGGTAGGCCGCCGGGTTATCCACCATGAACTGATAAAAGTCCCGCACAGGGATCTCCAGCCCTTCCTTGCGGTAATGCTCGCCGTCCAGCGATACATAAAAGGGCACGACCTCGATGCCAAGCTGCTTGGCAGTGTCCAGCGTCAGGTCGCAGGCGCTGTCGGTAATGATATCAAACATCTGTGACGCTTCCTTTTCTGAAACTCATAGGCTGCTTTTTGCGGCAGCTCAGCCGCGGTGGATATAGGCCTCGCGCTCTGCGCCCACCGAGATATAGGTGATCTTGCAGCCCACAGCCTTTTCCAGGTATTCCACATAATCGCGGGCCTGCTGGGGCAGGTCCTCCCACTTGCGGGCTGCGGTGATATCGCAGTGCCAGCCGGGCAGGTACTCCACCACGGGCTGAGCGGTATCCAGTGCCTCACCCATGGGGAAGCGGGTGGTGGTGGTGCCGTCGGTCAGCTTGTAAGCGGTGACCATGGGGATCTTTTCCATGTAATCCAGCACGTCCAGCAGGGTCAGAGCCACCTCGTCGCAGCCCTGGCAGAACACGCCGTAGCGGCTTGCCACCAGGTCGATGGGGCCCACGCGGCGGGGACGGCCGGTGGCTGCGCCGTACTCGTGGCCGGCCTCACGCAGGGCGTGCTTCTCTTCCTCGGTCATAGCCAGTTCGGCGGCGAAGGGGCCGTCGCCCACGCAGGAGGAGTAAGCCTTCATGACGCCGATGGAGTTGTTCAGCTTGTGGCCGGGGATACCGGCACCGATGGGTGCATAAGCACCGATGACGTTGGAGGAGGTGGTGTAGGGGTAGATGCCAAAGTCGATATCGCGCAGGGCGCCCAGCTGTGCCTCAAACAGCACCTTCTTGCCGGCTGCATCGGCATCGGCCAGATACTGACCCACATCGCAGATATAGTCCTTGAAGATGGCGGCATACTTTTCGAGCCATGCCCACATCTCGTCCACGCTGATGGGCGCTGCGTTGTAGCTGCCCTCCATGACCAGATTCTTGGAATCCACCATGGTGACCAGACGCTTCTTCACGGCGTCGTCCAGATGCAGCAGATCGCCCATGCGCAGGGTCTTTTTCATGTACTTGTCGCCGTAAGCGTAGGCAATGCCGCGCTTGGTGGAGCCGAACTGTGCGCCGGTCTTGGACAGGCGTGCCTCCTCCAGACCATCCTGCTCCACATGGTAGGGCATGGTGATGGTTGCGCGGTCGGAGATCTTCAGGTTTGCCGGGGTGATCTCAATGCCCTGCTCGCGCAGCTTATTGATCTCGCCGTCCAGATGATGCGGGTCGATGACCATGCCGTTGCCCATAACGCACACGACGTTGGGGCGCAGGATGCCGGAGGGCAGCAGGTTCAGTACGAACTTGCCGCGCTCGTTTTTAACGGTATGGCCTGCGTTGTTGCCGCCCTGATACCGTGCAACGATGTCGTACTCCTGGCTGATCAGGTCGACCATGCGGCCCTTGCCCTCATCGCCCCAGTTGATACCCGTAATTGCAGTAAGCATAATAAATGACCTCTTTAT
>OCSG01000953.1_pt1 | contig 21091 bp, 9 predicted proteins | sample 1538831 | NCBI WGS metagenome assembly OCSG01 (sample SAMN04571729, study PRJEB22368) | human gut metagenome | biome: human gut; material: stool | host: Homo sapiens | place: Luxembourg | collected 2012-09-20 | reverse complement strand
CTCAACCCATTTATTTAAACTTAGGTCAATACCTCCTTTTTTCAGATTACAGAGTGCAGAACGGAAATGTTCGAGAATAGTATGCATTCTCGCTTAGTGATTAGTAAGGGCTCACCAATGTGAACAAATAAGCTATCAAATGTAGACAAACAAGCTCACTACTGTAAACAAGTCTATCTACTATAGTGAGCCCATAAGAAGCATTAAGAGTTTACAGAAAGATCATTAGGTATTAACCTATAATTGATGAAAGAATATAGAATAAGAGACGGTACTTCAAAAGCAGATACTAATGACACACTTTCGGCATTTATATGATAGAAAAAGGATCAAAATAGTGAGATATGAGATTAGTTATTTACATCCAAGCAGAAGTGTATTTCACTATAAATCAACAAATTAAAAGTAAAACTAAAATTAAATAGGGTGAGGGTAACTTTTTACCCTCACCCTACTGCCACACGTTCCCTCACACCTTGCAACCACGATGAATAAAGGGATTGAACGAAGGTGTGAGGGTGTGAGGGTAAAAGTGATATAAAAATATAATCAGCTACAATTTTTCTTGGAGCAGACCGGGCTAAGGAACTACTATCGTTCCTTTCGCTGCCCTGAAATCAAGAGTTATTATAGTGTTGGCAGCCCATACATAATCTTTGTTCGGTTCATCCATGCCCTCTTTACGCAAATAGATTTCAAGAGTCTCCGGATTAACAGCATATTCGCGTTTCCAAGCACCAAATGAAGGATTAAGATTATCAAAAGCAGGAATATAAGGATGTATTCTGAAACGTCCTCCATTAGGTAAAGTAACAGAGAATGTTTTCCCGTCGCTACTTTCCGTAAAAGGCAAGATCTTTTCGTTGTTTCCTCCGGCTGCCGTTCCATACCCATAGATTACAGGCTTTTGGATGGAGATGGTCTTCGAACCTAAATCAACGAAAATGATATAAGTACCACTTTGGGGGATAACCACCAGTCCTTCGTCAGAGATTTCGAAGCCCACATTATTAGTCAGTCCGGTAAACTCTCCATCACCAAATATCTTGGATGTAGAGAAACGAAGTTTAGTTCCGGCATTGAAATAATTAATATGTATCCATCGGTCGGCACTGTTCCAAACCTTATCTAATGAGATAACCCCATCCGAGCCCCAATTCATGTTTCCAAATTCATCGCCAACCATATAAATAGCCTTCGCTGTTGAGGGGACATCACTTGGAGAGGCAAAAGTCACAGCTATTTTACCTTTATCTTGAGAGAAATCAAGTTCTATTGGTATATTAGAAGCAACAGGAACCGGTTCCAGTGTAGCACCTACACCACGATAATAGATTTGTCCATTATAGATGTTGAATTCCATAGTGTTCCAGTCTCTATTGTTATAGTCGGAAGTTGCATACATCTGAAGATTGCCTTGTGTTGTAGTGACAGCAGAGAAATTCTGCCCGGAAAGATCGAACGATACTTCCTGTCCGTCAAAACACTCACCTATTCCATAAACGGCAGGTTTCTCAAAAGTTATAAGATTACGGTTCATATCTACATATACCAAATACAGGCCGCTTGTTTCTACCGTCGCTCTTCCGTTACTGCCTACAACATAATTGACATTTGTACCCAAAGAGGCAAAACTTTCCGCATCAGATTTTTCCGATGCCCATTTAATTCCCTGACCAGCATTGAAATACTTGATAGTCCAGAATGCACCATTGCCAAGCTGTCCCACAGGGGCCATCTCTACCACATTTGTCGAATTCCAATTCCAGTTTCCAAATTCATCTCCAATCATATATAGTTTCTCTGGATACCCCTCCGGTTCGGGTTCTATGATCTCATTGCCCGTCATCTTCGCAAAGAATTTTCCTGTCAAGACTTCATATTGAAGCGTTACTTTATACTCACCTTTGTTTTTAAGATTGAGCTGCACTTGCGACTGGTTGGTTAGTTCGGCATATTCTTCAGTTAAAACATTCATTTTTATACTTCCTCCCGTTCCGGTGTACATAGAAGAGAATGTATATTTCTCCGTATCTGTTTCCTTCACATCAAAAGACGTATTATCGGTATAATTAAACGAAAACTCTGCCGGTAATATCACTTCTAACTCGCCACTGGACACCCAGGTAGCCACATGGTTAATATGGTCGTAAGACGGTTTTTGAAGAAAGAGTTCGTTTTCACCGTCTTCTGTCAGTTCGAATTTACTCGTCAAACGGAAATTGAATGGAACAATATTAACCTGTTTCAATAAAGGATTCACAATTAGCTGATACAATCCATCTTCCATTACTCTGAAACCGCCGGTTCCAGGAGCCAAAGAATAAGTTGGCACCTCACTGTTGTCGTTTTGCAAAAGCGCTCCCTGCCCATAATAAACGGGTTGCCCATCCGGTCCGACTAAAGAGATATAAAAATCTCCGCTGGATGTCAGCCATGTGTTCAATGCGACCAAAGTGCCCTCTTTTATCACATTCATTTTACCATTGATTGCCTCTACCGAGAATTGGGACGCACTCCCCGTCAGATAGATACCTTCGGGAACATTGATTTCCCGTTCATAGTGTATCCCGTCGTCGGCACAACGACAGAAAATAAATGGCAACGAAAATACAAATAATAATTTTATTATAGTTTTCATCTTCATGATTACATTAAATTATAAATAACTATACTATTGGAATCTAATGGTATTTGACTAAAATTTTACATCAAACTGATGTTGCTTCTTGTCTTTTCCATTCGCTCCTACCACATCAATCACCATTTTTCCATCTTTTATCTTACAAAGCAGATAGCTGTTATTATCATTGACAAGGATGGGAAAGTTGGCTTTATCGGGTTCTGATTCACGGAAATAATATTTATGAGTGTGTCCGGATAACATCAGATCAATTCCAGCCGTATTTAAAACGGGCAACAAGGTTTGCTGCAAATGATAGTTTCCATGCCAATTGCCTATCGTCGGCGGGATGTGCAGGAATGCGATCCGAAGGGATGATTGCTTAAAATCGTTTTCTTCCACCACACTCCGCAACCATAGGGTTTCTTCTTCTCGATAATTGTCATAGTCGGCAATACCGGCATACTCCAAATCCGAATCCGGCTTATCTTCACCGGAATCAAGAACAAGAAAACAAACCTTACCTATGTTGAAACGATAATAAAAAGTTCCGGTAGACGTAGGAAAATACTTTATCAACGCATCGGAATAAACTCCACGTGTTTCATGGTTTCCCCGGTTGAAAACAATAGGCACTTCGGACGCAAACAATTCGACACAAGCATCAATATAATCTTTACATATCTGCTCCTGCCCCTCTACCCATGACGACATATCTCCATTAAGCAAAACGAAATCAAGAGATTTGAAATCTACTTCCCGACACAGAGACTTCATATAGTCACTCCGCCCGTGAATATCATTTAATACCAGAAAGGAAATTTCTTTCTTCCGGTCGTCGAAAGTTCTGAATCTGAAAGGTTCTTGCTTGTATACATTTGAAGCAGCAATCAATCCATAAGTTACCCAGTCACTCGAAGGCCAAGAGACAACTTCTCTCGAAAAAATCCGGTATCTGTATTCCCTGCCGGGTTCCAAATGTTTGATGCGTACACGGTGGATTGTATCATTGGCCCGCTTACGTCCGGACTCCGTATCGTAATATCGCGGACGTTCCTTCCCATAGAAATGATCTTCACCGGCAGGCGCCACTTCCACCCACGAAAGAGTAGGTTTGTTTGTAGTCCATACCACTGTCACGCCGTCGGTACTCATATCACACAGGTAAGGACCGTGTGTGATCTTTATACTGTCACCGTCATGTGCAGAAAGCCGAGCGGCAAAGATGACAAAAAATACAATTATCCAATTTCTCATAGAACGGTTCCTCCTTCTAATTTATTAGTTTGACCGATATGGTTTGTAAATCATTACTGTTGCAGCCGGTCATAATTTCAAATTCACCGGGTTCTACCACATAGTTCATGGCAGCATCATAAAAGCCTAAAGCTAAAGGAGAAATGTCAAACTGAACGGTCTTTGACTCCCCCGCTTTCAGGAATATTTTCTTGAATGCCTTCAACTCCTTTACCGGACGCACAACAGAAGCAACTTTATCATTCACATACAGTTGCACAGTCTCTTCGCCATCTCTGTCTCCGGTATTGGTTACTGTCACCGAAACGGAGATGGTCTCCTGTCGCGTATATTCTTTTTGGGTGCTCTGCGGAGCTGAATAACTGAATGTGGTATAACTCAAACCGTAACCAAAAGGATAGAGCGGAGCATTCGGAACATCGATATGCCGGGTGGTTGAGGAATGGAGCATATCTCCCGGACGTCCGGATTTCTTATAGTTATAGTAAATCGGTACTTGTCCCTCTACCCGTGGAAAAGAAATGGTCAATCTTCCGGAAGGATTATAATCACCGAACAGTATATCAGCAATAGCGGTTCCTGCAGAAGTACCTAAAAACCAGGTTTCGAGAATGGCCGATACGTTCTTGTCCACCCATTCGATAGACAGCGGACGCCCATTCATCAATACGACGACAACGGGTTTCCCTGTGGCAACCAGTTCTTTTATCAATTCTTCCTGCACACCCGGCAAATCCAGTTGGGCACGGCTTCTCGATTCGCCACTCATCAAAGCTTTTTCACCGACAACGGCAATCACCATATCACTTTTGGAAGCCAATTTCACTGCTTCTTTGAATCCTGACTTATCTTCTCCGTCAAAATCGCAACCACGGGCATATCCAACTTTCGTTTTGTTACCGCCGATTTTGTTCTTTATGCCCTGCAATACAGTCGTCACATGGCGATCTTCCCCTCTTGCTCTCCACGAGCCCAGCAGTTCGGTCTGATTATCGGCCAGCGGACCTACCACGGCAATGGAACGGACATTTTTTGCCAGCGGTAATGTATGATTGTCATTCTTCAGCAGGACAGCCGATTTATGAGCCATGTCCAGTGCTGCATCCAGAAATTCTTTTTTCATGATTGTCTGCGATTCGTATTCTTCATTACAGAATTTATATGGATCAACAAACAGTCCCAAAGCATATTTGATATGCAGAATCCGACTGACGGAATTGTCGACATCTTCCATACTGATTTTACCGGCTTCTATCAGTTCTTTCATGTATTTATTATAGAGCCCATCTGTCATATCCATGTCGATGCCGGAATTGAAAGCCAGACGGGTAGCGTCTTTATCGTCTTCCGCCACTCCCTGCGCCACCAGCTGCTTCACTGCTTCCCAATCGCTTACCACAAAACCATTGAAATTCCATTGCCCTCTCAATAAGTCTTTGAGCAGGAACGGATGTGCGGACGCAGGAATACCATTTATATCATTGAAAGCACTCATAAAAGTAAGTACTCCCGCATCAATGCAAGCCTTAAAAGGAGGTAGATAAGTATCAAACAAAGTCCGTTCCGACATATCCACCGGAGCATAATCTCTTCCCGCCTGGGGAAGTCCGTAAGCTACCCAATGCTTTGCACATGCCAATACTGAATTATTCTCCCAAAGATTCCACTGAAAACCATTCACTCTTGCTTTGGCTATTTCACTTCCCAGGTAGGTGTCTTCTCCTGCTCCTTCCACTACCCTGCCCCAACGGGCGTCTCTTGCGATGTCGACCATAGGAGCGAACGTCCAATGTAGTCCGGCTGCCGAGGATTCAATCGCAGCAATCTTGGCAGCTCGTTCGATCGCTGCTAAATCCCAACTACACGATTCCGCCAAAGGAGTCGGAAAGATTGTCTTATATCCATGAATCACGTCCATCCCAAAAAGAATCGGTATCTTTATCCGGGAATAACGCATATTCTTTTCCTGCAAATCACGCAATGTCTTTGCACCGGATATATTCAAAACAGAACCTACAAGTCCGCGTGCTATCAATGAATCGCTCAAATATTCTGATTCAGGACCGGTTAGAAGGGTACGGCCTACGTATTGGGATAACTGGCCGATCTTCTCTTCCACAGTCATCCGTGAGAGCAAATCTTTAACAAATGAATCCGCTTCCGGAGTATGAGGTAGTTTACTATTTCCGACGATCCGGGTATGCGGATCGCGAACATAAACTCTTATCCAATCAATATCGAAATCAAATTGCTGCAATTCCTCCGCAGGATAGCCGACATCCAACTTGTCAAATGCTCCTACCTGCCCGGTGATAGCAATATCCCAAACTCTGTCCAGCCGATCCTCTTTACGAGCCTTAGTGATAAAATCAGTATATGCATCCCCCAACTGTGTACGGGTATGTATCTGGTAATTGACTTTATTATCTATCAGAAACGTAATGATGGCATGATTGTTATCAACAGGATCGGGATCTATCTGAACCGCATATACATGGAAATTATCTCCCGGCTTATCGTCTCCGATTTCAGTATATCGTATCTGACCTTTGGGTAGATTGATTCCCAACTTTTGCGTTTCCGAATTGAACAAATGCAAGGTTTGATTCGCTTTGGCCGGATAAGGATTTTCCCCGAAAGCTTTGGTAAAAAACTCCAGTATATCTATTTCGGCTACTCCAGCTCCTTTATAATGCCTCAACCAAAGTGCATTCCAAAGCCCATATAGATATGGGACTTTGGCTTTGATCTCTATGCGGCAGAAAAGAGGATAATATTTCTCCGTATCGGAATCTCTGCTGGACAGCGCTCCCGACCACCATCCGGTCTTGCTCTTCACACTGGGATGAACGGGACTGGGCGCATCTTTACTTTTGAATGAGTGAATTCGACAAATCTTCTCTCCTGTAGGAAGGGTTTCGATAAAGACCTGCTCCGGACGATATGTCTGAAGCATGGCTTTATTTTCCTGATTATAGGTGGGTCGCCCCACTTTTGGGGAACCATATATTCCCCAATACCGGGAGTCAATCACATCTCCGTTAAACTCGTCTCCATCGTAATAAATCCATCCGGGAGGGGTTTCTGATGAAGGAGGAATAACGGTTTGGGCTTTCACCACCCCGATACAGCAAAATATGATTATTAGAATCTTTATTTTCAACATGATATTTCTTTTTAATGATTTACCAACCCGGATTCTGTTTCCAGTTCTTCAACTGCAGAATCTCACTTTCAGGTATGGGATACCAATACATTTTAGAATCAAACACTCTCTTTTCTACCACAGCACGGGAATAATCAAACTTCTCGACGGGATATTCCGGCTTTTCAGGAATCTCTGGTTCTGTTTCATCCCGGGTAAATACACGTACCCAATCTACATCCATCGAAACGTTTCTCAAATTGGCATTCCTGTCTTCGGGATAGCCGATACCATTTTCATTCTTTCCTCCGATTTGTCCGGTTATCGCAATGTCCCAGGTTCGCTTTTCTCTTCCCTCCGCTATTGCTTTGGTTATAAATGTATTATATCTGTCATCATAGTCAATCGTCTTGAATGTATTGGTTACTTTACCATCCAACAGGTAGCTGATGATAGCATGCTTATCCGGAGAAACCGGGTCCGGATCTACCTGAACGCCATACGTATGGAAGTCTGCTCCCGGATCAAAATCAAGCACTGTATGTCGTCCGTACCCATTCACGTTGATTCCCAGATTGCCTGTTTTATTATCATGCAAATGTAAAGCCTGGCTAAGCCGGCGGGGTGAAGCCGTATTCTCAAATTCCTTGACGAAAAACTCTTCGATGTCAAGTTCCGCAACACTGGCTCCTGCATAATGACGACACCACGGTCCCATCCATATACCATATATATAAGGTATTTTTGCACGAATCTCAATGCGGGAATGCAGAGGGTAATATTTCCCCTGATAACCATATTTGTCGGTATCCCGGCTGGACAAAGCTCCCGACCACCATCCTTCTCTCGTACTGGCAGTGCTTAATGTCGGAGCCGGTGGATTGTCGTCCTTGGTGGCTGTTATCCGGGCAAAGCTCAATCCGCCACTCCCTTTCTCAATCGTAATCTGTTTTTTACGATAAGTCTGGATATTTCCAGTGGGTTGTCCATACTGTGAGTTTCCTACCGGAGTGTCGCTTCCATACTGTCCCCAATATGAGTTGTTTACGACCAAATCATTGAATTCGTCTCCATCGTAATAATGCCATCCTTCCGGAACTTCGTTAACCGGTATTACGGAATTCCGGGTAACAGCTCTTCGAGCCTGATTCTTACGGGTGATTTCAAGACCTAGCAAATCTCCTCCGAGTGTTTCTTGCGCAATCTTCCACCGTCTTACATCCCACGAACGATGTTCCTCAAATGCCAGTTCGACACGACGTTCACGCCGGATACGCTCACGCATTTCGTCCTGCGTCAATCCGGAAGGCAGATTCGGTTGTCCGGCACGGCTGCGCACTCGATTGACGTATTCTGCTATATCCGCATTTTCGGGATCGTATTCGTTCAAGGCTTCCGCATAATTCAGGTAAATCTCCGCTAAACGAAACAACGGCCAGATATGTCCCTGACTTCCTCCGCCGGTTTGGATATTCACATCTTCATTGAGGTACTTTTTCAGATAGAATCCAGTTTTGGTTGCATTGGTAACGCCCAGACCGTCTTTTCCACCGTCCCAATTCTCTACCGCCGTGCTTTTCCAAACGGAATCATTCAGCAGAATGGTAGCATTCAACCTGTCATCCCGGTAGAATTGCGGACGAACGGCATTTTCCTCATTCTCCCAACTAAAATAGCTGCCATCTTTCATTTCATAAGAGTCTACCAGATTCAACGAAGGATTGATGCCGCCTACCCCACCATAACTGACAGGAAAGTTGTATTTTTCAAAGTCGGAATTGTTTCCATAACGACGCATCAGAATAAACTCGGAATTCTGAAAGTTATTCTTGAATAAAGTGGCATAACTGCCATACAACGAATATATGTCCAGATCAATTACGTCTTTCGCAGCCTGTGCCGCAGCTTTCCATTTCTCCATATCGGAAGGAAGATCGCTTTCCGAAAAATTCTGCCAGTCCAGATACAAGGGACTGGCCGCATACAATAAAACTCTGCTTTTCAAAGCCAATGCGGCTCCCTTCGTTGCACGTCCCAAATCCGAATCGATTCCTCGTCCCGGAGTTAAATCGAGCACTTCGGCTACCTTATCACATTCGCTGGAGATGAATGAGATGCAATCGTCCATAGACGGGCGTGGAGTCTCCGAATAATCCGCATTGACGGATAGTGTAGAAGTAATCACAGGTACAGGTCCGAAACGTTTCACCAGCTCGAAATGGAAAAACGCTCTTAAAAAACGGGCCTCATATTTCCATGTTTTCAAGTCATTCAGACGGTTCTGATATTCATTCTGATTATCCGGATCGAGTCTGTATTTATCCAGATTCACTCTGTCTACATTTTCTATAAATTCATTCGCTATGCGAATTCCTGCGTAATACTTATTCCACAAATCATCCGGATTGGACCTTGAATTCCAGGCTCCGGTGTTGAAGTGCTGGATGTTGCAGGAGGCATTAGCATGTTCGGCATCATCGGTAGCGGCATCCAACATAGCTTCGGAACCGATACGGTTGAAACCATCAGGCAGATACCGATAAGCATTGACTAGAAATTTGCTTGTACGTTCATAGGAAGTAAAGGTCATCTCGTTGTCGATAAACGAATCATACTCTCTGTCCAGATAATCACTGCATCCGGACAATATGCTGATAGCAGCAAGAGCATTCAATATGATAGATAAACCTATTGGGTATTTCATAATTATTATATTTTTGTTCTTACCTATTAAAAATCAATTTTTATTCCCAGGTTGTAGGAACGTGTCAACGGATATGTAATCAAAGAACTGCTTTCCGGGTCGGCCAATCCGTCAAGATGACTCACGGTGAAAAGATTGCTCGCATTAGCATACACATACAATCTGGACAATTTTATCGCTCTTGCTATTGACTGGGGGAAGGTATATCCAATCCGGATATTCTTCATTCTGAAGTAGTTTCCGTTTCTTTTCCAATATGTAGATATCCGGTAATTGTTTTCAAATGTCCGGGTAGACAAACGGGGATAAGAAGCATTGGGATTCTCCGGTGTCCAGCTGTCGAGAGCCAGTTTTGAAGCAGAGCCATTGTCGGTAAAGGAATAAGCCAACGGCCCGCTCAAATAGATGTCTCTATTGGCAACGCCATGAAATAAAGCCTCAACGTCTATCCCTTTCCATTCAAAGCCTATTTTCAAAGCATAATTCCACTCCGGAATATTAGAATATCCCACAGGATAGGAGTCATTGGAATCGACTACTCCATCACCATTTTTATCGATATATTTTATATCACCGGGGTTTACTTCTCCAAACTGCGGTACCGGTAAATGTGACTTCAGACTTCCATTCGAATCGAAATCACTCTCCTGATACAGTCCGTCAGCAACAAGTACAAAAGGAGTATTCACGGAACGTCCTTTACGATATTGATAATCGTAGAGTTTCACTTCTTCCGCCATATCGACAATTTCATTCTTTGCATACCACGCCGATGTTTCAACGTAATAGTTGAAGTTATTTTTAAGACTGCTTTCGTACCTGATCGTACCCTCGAAACCTTGATTCTTTACTTTACCTACATTCATATAAGGCAATATGTCGCCATAAGAGGCTCCAACAAATCCGGGAATAGTGGAATACGGCTGTGACAGGATATCATATCTTTCTTTATGGAAATAATCGAATTCTACCGACAGCCCTTTCAGTAAAACTGCATCCAATCCAATATTGAATACACGTTCCTTCTCCCAACTAATATCGGGATTGGCAATCATATCTGCCCGAAACCCGCCTGTTGATGACGACCCTGTACCTAAAAAATAGGAGCCGTTACTGCTATAAGTCTGGTCGAACAGATAACGTCCGTTCTCATTCTGATTGTTTCCAACCAGTCCGATAGATGCTCTTAGTTTCAAATATTCAACCCAGTTGATATTTTTCATGAAGTTTTCTTTCGACAGTATCCATCCGGCGGAGAAAGCGGGAAAGAATCCATATCTTTTTCCAGGAGCATAATCATCACAACCTGTATATGAAGCTGCAAATTCTCCTATGTATTTTTGATTATAAGAGTAAGTTACCCGCCCTGCATAATTCAAGTATTTAATGTCATCACGACTTCCATATTTCTGATATAAATCAGACAGGAAAAAGATGCTGGCAGTGAGTTGATGTTGCTTGAAAACGCGATCATAATCCAACTGTGCCTTAAAGTTCAGACGGCTCCAGTCAGTACGGAATCCTTCATCGGATTCCAAAGGAGAATCAGCGCCGTAGGGTGTATATAGCACCTCTCCCCCTGCTCCTTTGGAAAGAGAATAACGGGCATAATTCTGATTCTTTATAGATGAATCCGCCATATAGTTGTTGTAGGCAATACCGGCACTGACACTTAATCCCTTTGTCAGTTTCTCCAGGTCGTATTTAGGCATAAAAATCAGTTGGAAAGTCCGGCTGTTTTCTTTATAAAGCCCTCTGCTGACGATATTACCGACCGGGTTGGTAAAAGCGGCATTTCCTCCATACGATCCGTCGGGGTTGTACACCGGAAATGCATTCGGAGCTGTTCTCCATATCGCTCCCAAAAGTCCGTTGGCAGAACTGCTGCCTCCGGGAATAGAGCGATTACCTACACTCCCGCTAAAATTGAGTCCGGTAGACAGGTGTTTGCTTATCTGGATATTCAAATTAGACCTGAAATTAAAGCTCGCATAATAGGCATTCGAGTTTTCCCGGCGTTTTTTATCGGTGTCTTTGTAGAAACCGATGTTCTGCAAAAGATTCATCATTACATAGTATTGCACCACATCTCCTCCTCCTTTAAAACTTAAATCAGCCATACTCAAAGGAGCTGTATTATTCAAAATGGCCTTTTTCCAGTTTACATTGGGGTAAAAGTAAGGATCGGTGTTGTTCTGATAGGCATTCAATTCCTCTGGAGTGTATAAACGAGGCAATCCGTCATTCACACGCGCCTGATTGTATAAGGTGGCATAATCATACGCATTGATAGGATCGGGAACGCCCAACGGTTGTTGTATTCCCGTTTGTAAACGGATACTGACTTGCGGAGCGGAAACGCATCCTTTCTTGGTTGTCACCAATAAAACACCATTTGCACCACGCATACCATATAAAGCCAGAGCCGAAGCGTCTTTCAATAATGTTACAGACTCGATTTCCGCAGTGGACAGACTTTCAATCGGGGCTTCGAAACCGTCGACATATACCAGCATTTTTTGTCCGCTTGCATAGGAAGTACGTCCCCGGAGGTAGAGATTCGCGATAGAGAAATCATAGCCGGGCTCTCCGCTTTGTTGCAACAATGTTAGTCCGGGAAGCTGTCCTTGCAGACTATTTCCCAAGCTTGCGGAAGTAGTTTTCAGCAAATCTTCCCCACGTATGGAAGAAATGGCACTTGTTCGCCTCCATTCCGGTTGTTGCCCATAGGCGACTTCTACAAGTGCAGAATCGGCTATGTGTTGAGCAAACAAAACGGGAGCATAAAAAGTGAGAATAGTAGTCAAAAGTATAGCATAACGCTTCCCTTTGTATATACTGTTTATTATTGTCATACCTTTTATTTTTAGTTGATTGAACATATTTACCATCCCGGATTCTGAAGCATATACCCTTTATCTATTTCGGTCTGCTTGATAGGATGTAAATAAGAACGGTCACTCCATAATCTGTTTTCAAAGACATAAGGTTTGTAATGTACTTTACCCGGTGCTCCTGTAACAGCGGAGAGCTGCAATCCATACATGGCACCTTTCATAACACCTTCATCATCGGCTATCAGCCAACGTCGTATATCCCAGAAACGATGATCTTCATAAGCCAGTTCCACGGCTCGTTCTCTTCGCAGTTTCTCCCTGAACTGCTTTTTATTCAAAGTGGAAGGAAAGCCCGGCATTCCGGAGCGTTCACGAACTTTCAGGACTGCATCGAATGCTTCTTTCGGGGGAGTTTCATAATATTCATTCAAAGCTTCTGCATAATTCAGATAGAGTTCGGCTACCCGGAAGACAATCCAGTCCATATTAGTGGAGTTGCGCGGAGCCGTTGCTCTTAGTACGCGAGGTACCCATTTGCGAACCAGGTGTTTCGTTTTATCATTGGCTACATTGTGAGCTCCACCGGGCAGAAAATTAAGAATTCCAATCTCTGTATTCCAGTTAGCTCCATGTGCTGCAATGGTTTGCGCAAAACGAGGGTCCAGTTCGTCGTACTTTTCAAGCAGATCATCGCCACCATCCATATTCCATGTTTGTTGGTTCCCGTCTTTTTTCTCATAGAAACGCACGAAATTGAAGGTTGTAAAAAGACCGCCGTCGCTCCAACTACTTCCCGCCCATGCCGGTATATTGCTTGTTATGGGATGACTGCTTGTTGTGAAATTCCGGTATTTCTTGTTGGCCAGAATTATTTCTTTGTTATCGGGAGCAGTCCACACATGTTCGTAATTTGTTTCAGGTGTTCCCTCATCGTACAAGTCATAATAGCCAGAAGATTCAACAGCGGTAATGGCTGCCTTGGCTGCTTTAGCAGCTTCATTCCAGCGTTCTTTACTATAGTTTCCATATCCTATCAGGTCATTATTTCCACTTAAAGGAAGGTACGGATCGTCGGTATTGAACAAAGGACTCGCCGCATACAGGAGTACTCTGGATTTGAGAGCTAAGGCGGCTATCCTGTTTGCCCGTCCCACCAATATCGAATTCGTATAATAATCCGGTAATATGGAGGCAGCCCGGTCACAATCGACAAGAATGGAGTCTACACAATCGGAAAATGTATTACGGGGTAGTTTACCATCTTCCGACGGATTTATTCTACGGTATATTATAGGCAGTCCACCATATCTATATACTCCTTCCCAGAAGACCAAAGCCCGCATAAAATAGGCTTCGCCTCTGGAACGTTTCTTAAAATCAACGTCTCCCGGATCATCGGGCACTTCGTCAATACGTTCAAGCACGATATTGCATTTTCGTAATGTCTGCCAACGGGTGTTGTGACGGGGGTCTTCATCCCAGTCTATGCTGCTGTTGTTATGATTGTCCACGTTCCACGAGGCATTGCCCTTCCCCCAGTTTGCACCTTGTTCGGCTTCATCACACGCTCCTGCCAGGGTTGAGGTTGCACACAATTTACGGTCGATCCCGCTACTTCCCATCGAGAACCCCAGCGGCATACCTTCTGCATAGATGCCTGTTATGTATTGTTCTGTCAAAGTCCTGTCGGCAAAGACACCGTCTTCATCCAAATCGACAGAGGGCGGAGCTTCCAGATAGTCACTACACGAAAACATCAATACAGACGACAGAAGTATTGCACATATATATGTTATTCTTTTCATGATTATCAAAAATTTATATTAAGACCAATATTATATACTTTCTGCAACGGATATGTATTGATTTCAACATTTCCACTTCTCGAAGGTGCTTCCGGGTCCAGATCTACCACATCTGTCCACGTGAATAAATTGGAACCGTTGAAATATAATCTTACACTATTCAGGTTAAGCCGTTTGACAAAACCTCCGGTAAATGTATATCCTACTTCGAGGTTTTTCAATCGCAAATAACTGGCATCCCGTATCCAAAGAGTAGAAGGACGATAGTTGTGATCGGTTTCTCCGTTGGGATTCAGAGACAAACGGGGAAAGGTGATCTTTTCTCCTGCCTCATACCGTTCCTGTGTCCAACGTTCTTTTATCAGAGATTTCGCACTCTCTTCTCCTTTCGCGAAAGGCCACATCGACCGTCCGAAATATTTAATGGATACATTGTCGGCTCCCTGAAATAAGATGGAGAAATCAAATCCTTTATATTGCGCTCCGAATGAGAAACCGTAAATAATCTCCGGTACGGGGGTGTATCCTATCGGAACCATGTCGTAATCATCAATCACTCCATCCCGGTTGACGTCTACATACTTGACGTCTCCCGGTTGCAACTGATTCCCGCTCCATGAACTTTTAGGACGGTCTAATGCATTGATTTCTTCCCACGAGTTATAGTATCCGTCAAAGATCAGTCCGAAAAACTGATTCTTTCTTCTTCCGGTAGTCATCTGATAATCATATCTCTTCTGCACTTCATCCATGTAGATGATTTCATTCCTCGCAAATGAATAATTGAAGCGTGCCCAATAATGGAAATCTTGTATATGATGTCTAAAATTAAGGTCCATTTCCCAACCGCGATTTTCCATTTCTCCAAAATTATATGCAGGAAGATTAGCACCTATAATCATGGGGGATGTTGATCTGTTGGCTAATATGTTATTTCGTTTTTCTTTGAATATATCAAATGAAGCAGTCAGACAATTATTGAACAGATTAATATCTACACCGACATTCATCTTTTTCGCCTTTTCCCAAGTCAAATCAGGATTACCGATTTTATTTTCAACAATCATCAGTGAAGTATACGGATTGGAAGCCAAACCGAAATTATACTTGTTCACACCCGAATCGCTCGCTGCTCCATAAGAAGACGGCAGATACAAAAATCGATCACCACCTATCTGATCGTTTCCTACCTCTCCGTAGGACCCTCTCACCTTTAGATATTTAACGATATTGTTTTTCGGAAAAAACTTTTCTTCACTGATGACCCAACCTAATGAAACAGCAGGAAAAAATCCGAACCGTTTGCCTTTGGCAAAATTCTCGGTTCCGTTGTATCCCATATTGAATTCTGCCAAATAACGGGAGGCATATTCATAGGTCAATCGTCCTACCAATCCCTGATAAGCATTAGGTACATAATATTGAAGGGAGGGGGAATAATATTTACTCTGATTATACAGAATAAGTGCTGTCGTTTTATGAAGCCCGAAAGTTCTATTATAATCAATTCCAAACTCCATATATACTTTCCGGTTCTTATCCCATCCGGTACTTACAGACCAGATACTCTCTTCTGATTGGGGGATCAGATAGATGTAATCCGGATCTTCCGCATCACGGCGCGCAAGATAATAAGGAAAGGTTTTCGAATATTTCTTACGGCTGTAATAATAGCTATCATACGCGATACTCCCGTGTACGGACAAACCTTTGGTCAGCAAAGATGATAAATCATAATTCAGACGTAATGTTGTATTGATGTTATTTCTATTATCTTTCTGATAACCGTTGCTTAATAAGGTTTGCCAGGGATTGACGCTTCCCAATCCATCCTGTATGCGGACAATTTTATTGTCCACCAATCCCGGAGAGCTCAAGGGATTGGCAAAAGAAATAGCTTGCCAGATTCCACTGTTACCGGAGCCCGGAGTAATCACTCTGCCTATCTGGGCGGCCATTTGAACAGTTGCCGAAAAGTCCCGCGTTATCTGAAAATCGAAATTAGTTCTGAAGTTATAACGGGTGTTACGGGGATTTACATCATGATCCGAATCTATCTTGGTATGTTTATAGATACCGGTCTGATCGAAATAACTTCCCGATATAAAGTATTTCACACGTTCTGTACCACCCGAAAGGTTGATGTTATGTTGAGTGCGGGTAGAAAACTTTCTAAGAAAATCGTCTATCCAGTTAGTGTTCGGATGCAAAATCGGATCAAAGCCATTTCTGTACAATTCAATATCTTTATCCGTGAATTTCGGTTGGTAGGTAGAACCCGAAACCCGGGAGTCATTTTCTAAAGCTTCATTGTATAAAGTTGCATAATCCGCACTATTCAGATAACTGGGGAGCTGGGTAGATTGCTGCAAAGCAAAATTACCCGAATAGCTCAACCGGGGACGCCCTCTTTCCCCTTTACGGGTAGTAATTAATACTACGCCGTTAGCTCCCTTTACTCCATAGATCGCTGTTGCCGAAGCATCTTTAAGTATATTCAATGATTCAACTTCATTCGGATCTATGCCGTCAAAATTAGTTCGTTCGATGCCATCGATCATTATTAAAGGAGCCGTGTTGTCTGTAAATGTACTGACACCTCTGATTAACAGACTGGAAGCGTCTTCGCCGGGAGCACCACTTCTTTGAAAAGCAATCAATCCCGGCATTCGTCCTACCAGCATGTTACTAATATTGGATTGTTGTGTCTGTACCAGTTCTTTCCTCGAAATAGAAGCGATAGATGCTGTCACACTTTCTTTCTTCTGCTTTCCGTAGCCGACAACAACGACTTCCTCCAGACTTTGCTCGGCTTCTTCTATTTCAATAGAAAGCACTTTATTGTCTTTTACAGGTACTGTCGTCGTGACATAACCGATATAACTGATTTCCAAAACTGCATTCGGATTTACAGATAAGGCAAAGCGCCCATTTATATCGGAAATTATGCCGTTAAATGTACCGACTTCCTTGATATTGGCACCGATAATCGGTTCTCCTTTTGTATCGGTAATAGTACCGGTTATTCTCCGAGGCTCCTGTGGCTGTGAAGAAAGATTCTTTTTCACTGCCGTTTTTCTCTTTACAACAATCTGTTTTCCATTTATTTCATATACCAGATTTGTCTTTTCAAACAAGGCTGACAATTTTTCTGTGATTGTCTTCTTCCTGGATAGATCTACACTGACAACTTGATTTAAACTAGGCCGGATATCTTTCGAATAGATGAAAACGTAGCCTGTTTCTTTCTCTATATCTTTAAAATATTCCAGTAGAGTCCCTTTCTTTATATCATAGAGTTCGCTCGTTCCATTTCCATTAGCGAGAGTTACATTCGCTATAAATAGAAAAATAACAAAAAATTTCACAAACAGATATGATTTACAAAGAAAATATGCCCTATTTGCATGATTGTAATAGGAATTTTCCATATTTTTGCGTATCAATTTTTAGGTTTTTCATAAGTAATTGAAAAATTTAAATCTCACGGGTTCGGAAGAGTTGCCTCTCTTCCGAACTTCTTTTTTACAAAGGCTTCATTTCTGTGGTTTATTCATAGGCATTAAATTTTTAGGGTTATTACTCGATTTTTATACTTCCCGCTTCAATTGTACACTGGACATCGTACAGCAACGAGAAGGTTTTCATGACTTGTTCTATATCATCAAATAAGATAAGTTTTCCCATTGTACACTTTTGCGCAACTTCCGGCGTACATGTGATAGATACATTATAGTAGCGACTTAGCCGTTGGATAATATCTTTCATTGTCTCACCCCGGAACTGAAGTACGCCATCTTTCCATGAAATATAATCGTAAGCATTAACTTCGTCGATGCCGGATATCCCATCACTCAACTTAAAACGCTGATTAGGCAAAAGGACAAAATCTTCATTGGAGTTTGCTTTTACATTTACTTTTCCTTCTACCAACACCACGGATTGCAATGCATCATCAGCATAGGCAGACACATTAAACTTTGTTCCCAATACATTAACTGTCAGTTGGGGTGTCTCTACATAAAAAGGCCGGGAAGTATCTTTGGCAACTTCTATATAAATCTCTCCTTCTACTTTTATCCTGCGTTCGCCCGGACCAAAAGAGGAAGGGAAACGTAATTTACTTCCGGAATTAATCCATACTTTCGATCCATCTGCCAATACAATGGATGAATGGCTACCATAAGGAACTATCAGTGTATTTTGTTTTCCGGGTTGAACCGCTCCCTCTTTGATTATCTCTGTTTCCTTACCATCGGATTGAATAGTAATATTGCTATCATAAGTAATGACGGCATTATTCTCTATCTGAATCGCTTCCGCATCATCTCTTATCAGCATTACTTTCTGATACAGAGTATCTGCTTTCACATTGACAAGCAGATCATCAGCAGTTCCGGACGTCTGAAAAGAATGAATCAACCAGAAAGAAACAATACCTAATATTAGTACACAGGCGGCAGCATAACGGGTAAATAAGATAAAACGATGTCTCTTATCACGACGCTCCATGCTTGTCTCTATACGTGCCCACAATCTTTCTGATTCTTCGGGTAAGCGCTGAACCGGATTCAGCCGGGCAGATAACATGATTTTGCGGGCCTCCTGTAGGGATGCTTGATCTTCGGGATGCTCTTTTTGATAATTAACCCACCATTCTTCCGATTCCTGGGTAGGAGCCAGACACCACAATATGAAGTCTTCATTTTGTAGCCATTGTTTTGTCGATTCGGGTATTCGATCTGAATGCATACTCGTTCTTTTTACGGTTTCACTTTAAAAACACGCAAAGAACAAAAATACCCCCACGAAAATTAAAGAAAATAACCGAAAAGGAAAAAATAAATAATTTGAGGCTGAATTTTACGCATTTGTTCGATAGCCCGATACACTAATTTCTGTGCTGCTTTAGGTTGTATTCCCATCAATTTCCCGATTTCCTCATAGCTAAGTCCTTGGGTATAACGAAGATATACAGCCTCCCGTTGCCGGTCTGTAAGGCTATCCAGCATCTTTTTCAGCTGTTTTTGCATAGCGGCTCTTTCTTTTTCTTCATCTATGAGTTCAAAGCCGTTCACTTCAATAAGGAAACTATAGTTATCAGAACCTTCTTCCAGAAATTCGGTATTCATTTCTTTTTTCTTAATGGTCCGAATCCGGTTCTTCAAACAGTTCAACAGATAGAACTTCATATTCTGACTTTCCCAAAGTTTGTGCTCACGCTCATATAAATGCAAAAAAACATCGTGAATGGCATCTTCTAAAAGTTCTTTACTAATGCCAAAAGCAATGCCGTATGAAAACAAATCGTTCTCATACGTCTCATATAACCACTTATATAAGGATTGCTTATTCTTCACACTATCTTCACAAAAAGTTAGAATCCTATCTTCTAAAGAATATTGAAATGGTAATTATCACCAGCCTGTCTCATCCCATCCGGCAGCGGAGTACCATTGTATCGACTGACGATAAAAAGGATTTATCTCCTCTTCATACGACTGACGAAATATATAAGTAGAAAGTCCTGCAGAGCCATTCATCGAGAAACTACCGCCATAACTGGAGTAATTATTAGGAGTAGTCTTCCAATAAACCACAGCAGCATCATAAGCAGCTTTCCAAGCCTCATATTCGCTAGTCTCACTACCTAAAGAACGTATTAATCCATCAAAATCATAATAATACTTACTGGACCGACAATCATAACAGAGTATGCCCGATGTGGCTATCGCTTGTCTGCCCTTAATATATTTCGGAATAATCTCACTACTGCTTTTAGCCAGTTGTTCCAACATGGAAGTGTTCACTACAGAAACAGAGACTCCTGCCGTCCAGGGATCACCTAAGCCCCAATTATATGGCAATTTGCCAGTATAAAGATTTTCATCTGCATAAAATTCAAAATATGCCTTTGCTATGTCCGTAGCCGATGCATTATTGGCAAACATAGCCGGAACTACTTTCTGATATGGAGCACCCGGTGCGGGTATCTCTGTCGGAGAGCCTATTATGTAATCCGCATGTTCCTTCAATTCATTGACCACCTCAACAGATTGCATAAAGCATGCATCGAAAAGAAGAAAACTCAAATGAGGCGCATTACGCAGAACATCTTTTAACTCGGAAATATCCATGTAATTTGAACCACCATCCTGTCCCCACCAACGGGTTTTATTCTGCGATTTTGCCAACCATCCTTCTCCATGAGACCACAAAACCAACCCATAACTCTGTGCCGGATATTCAGAAAATGCCGTGTTGATAACCTCCTTCATCTTAGAGACATCTACAGAATTTCGTCCTTCATACGTAGCGATTACCTCCTGTACGACATTCTTCTTTTTATCCTTCTTCAATCGAATTAGTTTAGGACTTGATCCGGTATCAATGTATACGAGTAGGTTATAAGAGTTATCATCTACAGACTGCATTCCCTCTGTCATTTCCGCCAAATCCTCTGTGGCAAAGCTGCGAAGAGAATTGTCACCTGCTATATAAACAAGAACTGTACGCATCTGGACTCCTCTTTCATCATCGTCATTATGACAAGCGATTACCAGCATAGCCAAACACACAAACAAGGAGAATATTTTTATCTTTTTCATTAGATTTCAAGTTTATTACGAGGCAAAGATAAAAAAATAAGAGATGCAAAGCTGCATCTCTTATTATATTAACAATTTAACTATTGCTTATTATTCTTCCGGTTTCGTAAAG
>OCSG01000950.1_pt1 | contig 21142 bp, 18 predicted proteins | sample 1538831 | NCBI WGS metagenome assembly OCSG01 (sample SAMN04571729, study PRJEB22368) | human gut metagenome | biome: human gut; material: stool | host: Homo sapiens | place: Luxembourg | collected 2012-09-20 | reverse complement strand
CGTCCTCCGCAGTGCGTTCGCCGATGAGCACACCGTACTTTTTGCGCAAGTACGAAACGATAGCTGCGTCAAATTTATCGCCTGCCACACGGACGGAATCTGCCACGATGGGGTCGCCGTAGGAGATGACCGCCGTTTCGCTTGTGCCGCCGCCGATGTCCAGAACCATGCTCGCAACCGGCTCGCCCGTGGGCAGCCCTGCGCCGATAGCCGCCGCGACCGGCTCCAAAATGAGCTCTACACGGCTTGCGCCTGCCTGCTTTGCGGCGTCCTCCACCGCGCGGCGCTCCACCTCCGTAACGCCGGAGGGAATGCAGATGACGATGTGCGGGCGCGTGAACGAACCGGCCTTGATGGCCTTGCGCACAAAGTATTTGAGCATGGCTGCCGTCACCTCAAAATCCGCAATGACGCCGTCTTTTAACGGGCGCACCGCCGTGATGGACTCCGGCGTGCGGCCGAGCATTTCTTTGGCTTTTTTGCCGATGGCTAAAACCTCGTTGGAGTTCGCGTCCACCGCCACCACGGACGGCTCGCGCAGCACGATGCCCTCACCGCGCACATAAACGAGCGTGTTGGCCGTGCCGAGGTCGATGCCGATATCTTTGATAGATGTTGAAAAAAGAGAAAAAAGCGAGGAAAGACCCGCCATGATCGTAGATTGCAGAGAACCCATAGGATAAGACCTCCCGAAACGGGTAAAACTTTGGCAAGCCGCATGTCTTTGCGGCGCACGATACTCATACTTATTCAGTATAACAAAACAGCGGCGGAGCTTCAACCGAAAAATCGTGAACACCGCCGCAATTTGAAAATTTATTTTGTCCCCGTGCTTCCGAATCCACCCGCACCGCGGTCAGTCTCCGTTAGAGATGTGACCTCCTCAATCACCGGCGCGAAATACGGCATAATAATCATTTGCGCAATGCGCTCGCCCGGCTGCACCGTGTACGGCTCCGCGCTGAGATTGTGCAGGCCGATCTGGATTTCGCCGCGGTAATCGCTGTCGATGACACCGACACCGTTCGTGACATGAATGCCCTTTTTGATGCCGAGACCGCTGCGAGTGAAAACGAAGCCCGCCGTGCCTGCGGGGATCTCCGCCGCAAGACCGCTCGGAAATACGCAGCGCTCGCCCGGCTCGATCGTCTGCGGGGCGTCCATACACGCGCACAGGTCATAGCCCGCGCTGCCCGCCGTCGCCTGCTTCGGGATGATCGCACCCTCGCGCACACGCATCAGTTTTAAAACCATATTTTGTTCCATTTTTTGCTCCTTGTCTATATACAGTATCCCAAAAATTCCCGTTTTTCACACTTTTTCCCGGTTTTCCCTCATTGTGGATAACTGTTTCCACAGCGCTGTGGAAAATGAAAAACGGCTTATTTCTGCGGTTTTTTTGAGTTCACAGTCTGTTCAAAAAGAAAGTTCTAAACACTTTCCACCGAGTTTTCCACAATCAAAGCACGCCGCGGAGGAAAAGTCCTCGGGTACAGCCGGAATGCGGCTTTTCATGACGAACGGCAGCGTCTAAAATCGCCTGCGTTTCCACGGCGTTTTCCACAGAGAAGCGTAAAACACCGAAATCGACATTTGAAACGGGGCGGTCAAAGAGCACGAGCGGCACGCTGTTAAAGACCTCGGAATACACGGTTTTACCCTCAAAACGCGTGCAGTGCACGGGAAATTCCACGCCTTTACGGTCACGGATTTTACCCGCATGCTTGCAGTTTAAGCAGCCCTTCGGCGAATTTGCAAGCGGACAGTTGCGCGTGAGCATCAGGGGCTGACGGCCGTAGAGCAAAATGCCGCGCGGCAGCTCGCCGCCGAGACCGCGAATTTCATCGCCGGTCAGTTCAAAGGAAAGCTCGGTATCGTCTAAGCCGAATTCTTCAAAAAAGCGCAGGCATTCCGTATTGAATACATTGAGCGAAAATCCGCCGTGCGCGGACACACCAAGTTCCTTGCACAGGGCGAGCGCACCGAGATTGCCGCAGTAAAAGTGCGTATCGCCCATGGCTTTGCACGCTTTCATGCGTGCGCGCACCGCGTTTTCGATGCCCCACAGCGCGCGCGGCAGGGCAAGAATTACCTCAACACCCGCGTTTTTGCAGCGCGTGCGCGTCGCTTCGTCGGCGTCGAGCGGCAGAATGACCGCTTCCAGCATGGAAATGTTTTCCGGCACCTGCGCGCAGTCTTTGAAGAACGCGCGGAGTTTAGGCCGGCCGCTTCCACCATGTGTACGCGTATCGAGCGGAATATTTTTAAACGGCACTGCGGGCTTTTCGCGGCGCTGTTCGCCGAGCTTTTCCAGTGCTTCACGGCGCAGACCGTTCAAAACGGAAATGGGCAATGCGGTTTTTTCATCGGTATCAATTTGCACCGCTTCGCACAAATACGGCGTGCCGCCGGTTTTTCTTAACTGTTGCTCCCAGCGTTCGGTGTTGACAGGCAGCTTCTGCGCGATTTCGCATACGCAGTCTTCTGCCGTGACGACCGCTTCGTTTTCGCCGTCCGAGACTGTGACGCGCGGGTTTTTGCCCGCAAAGGCGCTTAATGTGAATGTCACCGGCACACGCTGCGCTTCGTTTTTATATAAAGTATGCAGCTGCGCGAACACGGCGGAATTTGCGCTCTCCACGTCTTCCTTTGTGCGGGTGCCGAACATAACGCGTCCTCTGTGGGCGGACAGATAGCCGTCCGTAAAGCCGGAGCGCGAGAACACCGCGTTTAAATGTTCGAGCAGGTTTTCCGGCACAGGCTCGCCGTCTGCCGCTTTTCCGCACCGCCGCTCGGTATACCGAGACTGCCGCCGCCACGTATTCCGGCCGCTTCATGCGACCCTCGATCTTTGCGGAACATACGCCGGCATTGTGCAGCGTTTCGATGTGGTCGATGAACGACATGTCCTTTAAACTGAGGTCGTGCCCCGTGCCACCGGGCGCGGCAAACGGCAGACGGCAGGTTTGAGCACAGCGCCCACGGTTGCCACTGCGGCCGCCGAGCATGGCGCTGAAATAGCACTGGCCGGAAAGCGACATGCACAGCGCACCGTGCACGAAAGCTTCAAGCTCCACATCGGTCTTTTTGGAGACTTCTTCGATTTCTTTCAAAGACATCTCACGCGCCAAAACGACGCGGGACGCACCGAGTTCCTTTAATAAGGCCGCGCCGCCGGGCGTGTGCAGGCTCATCTGGGTAGAGGCGTGCAAAGGCATCTCGGGGCAGGCTTCGCGCAGAATATTAAACAGACCCATGTCCTGGATCAAAATGCCGTCTACGGGAACAGAACACAGGAACTTGCAGAAATCGAGCGCTTCGGGAAGTTCGTCATCTTTTAAAAGCGTGTTAACCGTGACGTACACGCGCACATTGCGCTCGCGGGCAAAAAGCACCGCTTCCCGCATTTCTTCACGCGAAAAATTCACCGCTGATGCTCTGGCGGAAAACAGCGAGCCTCCCATGTACACGGCATCCGCACCAGCGAACACCGCCGCTTTCAGGGCCGCGGGATTACCGGCGGGCGCGAGCACCTCAATCTTCTTCGTCTTCACGCGCGGTCTCCTTTACGTCTGCCTTTTCGAAAAAGCTCACAAGCCCCGTTTCGTCGCCGTAATCGGGCAGCATGGGGTTGCGCAGGTCGATGGGCGGCAGGTCGAGCGGTTCTGCAGCTGCCGTGTGCGCTGCGTTTTGGGCAGCGGCTTTCGCTTCTTCCGCTTCCTTTTCCGCAGCTTCGGCGCGGTTTTCGGCAAGGCGCAGCTTTTCCTGCAAAACGCCGAGCTTCATTTCCGCTTCGGAAAGGCGGGCCTTCAGGCCGTCCGCACCGGCAAATTCCTTTGTCTTTGTGCGCAGGGCATCCGCTTCCTCGCGGGCCTGATTCAAAGCGGCCTCCGTGCGGGAAAGCTCCTCGCTCAGGTTCATGGCCGCAATGACCGCCGCTTTCTCTATGGTCGCGCCGTAGGCGTTGTTTAAAACCTCTTCCATACGCACGCGCACACGCTCTGCGATGGCTTCTGCACCGTCGCGGTCCACATCGCCGGAAACGGTGACGTCCACGCCGCAGATATTCAGTTTGAATCTCGTTTTTTCCATTGCACAGATTCCTTTCCCCGCGCCGATTTTACGCAGGTTATACTCTGTTCTGCATTATATACCAAAAGCCCCGCCTTGTCAAAAAAAGCGCGCAAGACGGGCGTTTCGGCGGTTTTCTGCAAAATCTGCACAGATTTTACACAAATGTACTTGTAACCCGCTGTTTTCCCCTATATAATAGTATATGGTGTGTGTAAGGTCGAAAAAAGACAGGCGCACTGCGGTTTTCGGCCGGTTTATACCGAAAGCCGATATTTTCTGTCGAAACTATACAAAGCCACCGCTTTAATTTCTGCTTATCCGCCCGCTATTGGTCTTGAATTTTTCATGATTTTAGTATATAATGGGTATAAACCATTTGTTTTTTAATCAAAAAGCATTTATTTTTGTGCATATAACACAAATCTGGCGTGTTTTTCACGCATAACACATGGAGGACAAAGAATGAATTACAAGATGACCCCCGCGCAGGTCCAGAGCGCAATCCGTGAGAAGCTCTCGCACATTTACGGCGTTTCCGCAAAGAACGCTTCCGACGATGAATTCTACAAAGCATCCGCACTTGTGGTGCGCGACCTGCTCGTTCGCGGCCGCGACGAATTTGTACACGAAGCTGAAAAGCAGGAGACAAAGCAAATCTATTACCTGTGCATGGAGTTCCTGCTGGGCCGCTCCCTGAAGAACAACCTGTTTAACCTCGGTCTCGAGGACAGCTTCCGCAAAGCACTTTCCGAAATGGGCGTAAAGCTCGATAACCTTTACGAACAGGAGCCGGACGCCGGCCTTGGCAACGGCGGCCTCGGCCGTCTTGCCGCCTGCTTCCTTGACGGCCTTGCAACACAGGGCTACCCGGCCATGGGCTATTCCCTGCGCTATGAATACGGTATTTTCCGCCAGAAGCTCGTTGAGGGTTGGCAGACGGAGCTGCCGGACTTCTGGCTTCCGGGCGGCGAGGTCTGGATGCAGAAGGTCGACGAAAGCGCCATTGAGGTGCACTTCGACGGCTACATTGAAGAGCAGTGGCATGACCACTATCATTCCGTACGTCATAAGAACTATAACCCCGTTATGGCGATCCCGTACGATTTGTATGTTTCCGGCATGGACGGCAAGGGCATTTCTGTGCTGCGCATCTGGCGTGCGGAAGCCAACGAATTTGATATGAAGCTCTTCAACAGCGGCAACTATATGCGCGCTATGGAGCAGAAAGCTATGGCAGAGACCATCACAAAGGTCCTCTACCCGGAAGATAACCACTACGAGGGCAAGAGCCTGCGCCTTGCACAGCAGTACTTCCTCGTTTCCGCCTCCGTACAGGACATCGTACGCCGCCACCTGTACACGCATAGCTCCCTTGATGATCTGCCGAAGCTTGCGGCGATCCACCTCAATGACACGCACCCCGTGCTCGCCATCCCGGAGCTCATGCGCATCATGCTCGACGAATGCGGCTACGAGTGGGACGCAGCTTGGGATATTGTGACCCGCACCATCGCTTACACGAACCACACCGTTATGAGCGAGGCGCTTGAGTGCTGGAGCGCAGACCTGTTCAAATCCCGTCTGCCGCGTATTTACCAGATTGTGGAAGAGATCAACCGCCGCTTCTGGATTGAGATGCGTGCAAAGGGCGTGGACGAAGGCAAGATCTGGCGCATGGCCCCGCTGAATGACGGCTATGTGCGCATGGCAAACCTTGCCGTATACGCAACACACAGCACGAACGGCGTTTCCGCGCTGCACAGCGAAATTTTGAAGGACAGCGTGTTCCACGACTTCTACACCGAGTGGCCGAATAAATTTAAGAACGTCACAAACGGTATTGCACATCGCCGCTGGCTGAACCAGTCGAACCCGGAGCTTGCTTCCCTTATCACCGAGTTGACGGGCGACGGCTTCATCCACGATGCTGCTCAGCTTGAGAAGCTGATGAAATATAAGGACGATACCTCCGTGCAGAAGAAGCTTGCCGAGATCAAGCTGCACAACAAGCAGCGCCTTGCCGAGCACGTTAAGCGCACGCAGGGCCAGATCGTTGACCCGAACAGCATTTTCGACGTACAGGTCAAGCGTCTGCACGAGTACAAGCGCCAGCACATGAATGCGCTGCATATTCTCTCCGTATACCAGTGGTTGCTCGAAAACCCGAACGCGGATTATACCCCGCACACGTTCTTCTTCGGCGCAAAGGCAGCCCCGGGCTACTATTTCGCAAAAGAAATTCTCCAGTTCATCGTCTGCCTTGCCGATACCATCAACAACGACCCGCGCGTCAACCAGAAGCTGCGCGTCATCTTCGTTGAAAACTACTGCGTATCCTGGGCAGAGCTGCTCACCCCGGCGGCGGAGATCAGCGAACAGATCTCCCTTGCGGGTACAGAGGCTTCCGGCACCTCCAACATGAAGTTTATGATCAACGGCGCCATCACCCTCGGCACGCTGGACGGCGCGAACGTGGAAATTCACGACGCAGTGGGCGACGACAACATCATCCTCTTCGGCATGACGACGCCCGAGGTCAACAGCCTGCGCGCTTCCGGCTACAACCCGAGAAACCAGTACGAGCACAACGACATCATCCGCAAGGCGATGGATGCTCTCGGCCAGGGCTTTAACGGCAAGACGTTCCAGAACCTGCACCAGGCACTCCTCAGCGTCGACCAGTACATGGCGCTTGCAGACTTTGCTTCTTACAGCCATGCACAGCAGAAAGCCGAACAGCTTTATAAGGACCAGACCAAGTGGAACTCTATGTCCCTTGTCAACACCGCAAAGGCAGGCATTTTCGCTGCCGACCGCGCCATCCGCGATTATGCGAACACCATTTGGCTCGCAAAGCCGGTCGAGACGAAAGCCGAAACGAAGAAGAAGTAATATCACGTAAGTTTATGTAAAAAGCAGGGCGCTGCGGTCGTAGTGCCCTGCTTCTTCATGCAGGAGAGTTTACCGATGACGCTATTTAATTCCAGAAATTCCATACACCGCAGCCCGCTGGGCGCTGTGGCAGACGGCACGCGTGTGCACTTTAAAATCACGCTGCCGCGCGACATGCAGTGCTCTGCCTCCTACCTTTTGGTGCAGCACCCGGATAACCGCATTGAGTGCCTTGATATGTTCTGGTGCGGCATGAACGGCAATGACTACGAGTGGTGGGAGTGCCACTTTACGCCGCAGAAAACGGGGCTTTACTTCTATCATTTTGAGCTGCGCACATCGCGTGGGCGCTCTGTCCTTAAAAAGGACCTCGGCGGCGAGGCGCGCGCCGGTGCACGTGAAGACTGGCAGCTGACCGTACGACGGTGCATATAAAACGCCGGACTGGCTTGCGGGCGGCATTTTGTATCAAATCTTCCCGGACCGTTTTGCGTCCTCCGGCAAAGCGAAAGAAAACGTTCCGGCAGACCGCACGCTGCATGAAAACTGGCTTGACCAGCCGGACTGGAAGCCGAACGCACAGGGCATTGTGACAAACTCGGATTTTTTCGGCGGTGACTTAAAGGGCATCGAGGAAAAGCTCGATTATTTAGCGTCTCTCGGCGTGACCTGCATTTATCTGAACCCCATTTTTGAATCGCACTCCAACCACCGTTACGACACGGCGAACTATGAGAAAATTGACCCGCTGCTCGGCGATGAGGAAGACTTCCGCTCGCTGTGCGCGGCGGCGAAAGAGCGCAACATTCACGTTTTGCTCGACGGCGTTTTCAGCCACACGGGCAGCGACAGCATTTATTTTAACCGCGAGGGCCGCTACGGCGACGGCGGCGCGTACCGCTCGCAGTCTTCCCCGTATTACCCGTGGTACAGCTTTCGGAGCTGGCCGAACGACTACGAATGTTGGTGGAATTTCATCACGCTGCCGAATGTGCGCGAGGAAAATCCCGCGTATGACAACTACATCAACGGCGAAGACGGTATCATCCGGCATTGGCTTGAGGCCGGTGCTTCCGGCTGGCGCTTGGACGTTGCCGACGAGCTGCCGGACGGCTTTATTGACCGCCTGAACCGCGCCGCGAAAGCGCAGGATGAAAACGCCATGGTGCTCGGCGAAGTGTGGGAAGACGCCTCCAACAAGACAGCTTACGGTGTGCGCCGCCGGTATCTGCTGGGCGGGCAGCTGGACAGCGTGATGAACTACCCGTTTCGCGATGCAATCCTCGGGTTTCTGCTTGGGGAGCACGCGTCGCTCATTATGGATCGTATTGAAACCATCGTGGAAAACTACCCGCCGCAGGTCTTACGCATTTTGATGAACCACATCGGCACGCACGATACGGAACGCGCTTTGACGGTGCTCGGCGGCGAACCGGCGGGCAGCCGCGGCCGCGAGTGGCAAAGTGCGCACACGCTCTCCCCGGAGCAGCGCGAAACCGGCCTTGAGCGCATGCGCCTTGCCGCGTTTTTGCAGTTTATGCTGCCGGGCGTGCCGTGCATCTACTACGGCGACGAAGCCGGCATGGAGGGCTACCGCGATCCGTTCAACCGCGCATGCTACCCGTGGGGACACGAAGATGAGAACCTTATCGCATGGTACCGCTACCTCGGCCTGCTGCGGCAGGAGCACGGCGACATTTTAAAAGACGGCGGCCTGCGCAGTGTTTATGCACACAACAACGTGCTTTCGTTTGAGCGCTATGTGGAAACGGAAGGCGGCGAGGACGCGCTGTTCGTTGCCGTGAACCGCAGCATGGAAAACGCGGTCATTCCGGGACTGCATCTTGACAATGCAGAGTTTATTTTCGGCGCGCCGTACCCGAACCCCGCAGGCGGCGATTTCAAGCTGCCGCCGTTCGGCTTCACTTTGCTGCGCATCCACCGCGAAAAAACGGAGAACGGTGAAAGCTAAATTTTCCCTTTCTGCAAAATTTTTGCAAAATTGAATTTACACACCGTTACCGGCGGGCTTCTTTCCTTGAAGCCCGCTTTTTTCTATGCTACAATAGGGTTAACATAATCGTCGGATGGGTGCCGGCGAAAAGGGGAAAAGAGGAAGACTGTATGATCCGCATTCTGATTGTGGAAGACGATGAAAATATCTCGAAAATGCTGGCCGCCACGCTCTCAATCGGCGACTACGAATACGACCGCTGCGCAGACGGCGAAGAGGCCGTACAGACCATCCTAAACGGCACGTATGACCTCATTTTGCTCGACGTGATGCTGCCCGGCATGGACGGCTTTGCCGTTTTGGAGCACATCCGCGGGGAAAGCTGCGAAACGCCGGTGATTTTCCTGACGGCGCTCGGCGCGGTGGCGGACAAGGTAAAGGGTCTGCGCGGCGGCGCAGAGGATTACATTGTAAAGCCGTTTGAGCCCGTGGAGCTTTTGGCGCGCATTGAAGTGGTGCTGCGCCGCGCGGGCAAAAGCGAAATGCACCTGCGCTACGGCGATATTCAGGTGGACATTGAAAAGCACACGGCGCTGAAAAACGGCATGCCCGTGGCGCTGACACCGAAGGAGTTTGACGTACTCGTCTTTTTCATGCGCAACCCGGACGTTGCCATCACGCGCGAGCAGCTGCTCTCGAACATTTGGGGCTTTGATTTCACCGGTGAATCGCGCAGTGTGGACATTCACGTGCAGCAGGTACGCCGCAAAATGGGATTGCAGGGCAAGCTCATCACCATTCCGAAGCTCGGCTACCGCTTAGAGCGCCGATAAGCGTAAAGGGAGTCTTTTATGAAGCTATGGCAAAAAATATCGCTCATTGCGCTCGTGTTCGTCACGCTCGCCGTGCAGCTCACGCAGTTTTACATACTGGATAGTCACTTTCGCAGTGCCATAGCCCGCGAGGTCAATTCCGCCGCTTCCGCACATTCGGCATTGGCGGCCTCGCTTTCCAACCACGCGGCGTATGAGCGTTTAAAGGCGAACACGCTGTTTTTGAGCACCGATCAGCTGACAGACATGCTGAAGGATACCATTACGACAGACATTTCCACCGCGGACGTGATAGAAGTGAAAAAGGGCGGCAAGACCATCACGGCAGTCGGCACCGAGGTCTTGGACGGCGCTTCGTATGATTTAGCTTCTGTCAAGCCGAACGATGCCATTACGGACGGCAAAACGGTGATCTTCGACGCCGGCGAAAAGACGTACCTCATGGTGGTCTCCATCATCAAGCTGGAAGCCATGTCGTATGAGCTGCGCACGGTGTATGACGTTACGAATGTGTATGACGAGCACGACGCCAACCTGAACAACGCGCGCATGTGGGGCCTTTGCTGCGGCGGCGGTATTTCCGTACTGCTGCTCATTTCCGTATTGGGATTTCTGCGCCCGTTAAAGCGCGCCGTGAAGACCATCGGCGCGGCGGCCGCGGGCGACTACACCGTGCGTATGCCGGAAAAAGGCAGCTCGGAGCTGAAAACGCTTGCACACAGCATCAACGAGATGACCGCTTCCATCAACGAGCGCGAGGAAAAGCTGCGCGGTATTGCAGAAAGCCGCAAGCGCTTTGCGGACGCCATGGCGCACGAGATGAAAACGCCGCTGACGAGCATTTTGGGCTTTGCGGATATTCTGCGCATCAAAAGCGTTGTCACGGACGAGCAGCGACGCGACTTTGCCTCTGCCATTGTGGAGGAAGCCAAGCGCTTGCGCGGGCTTTCCGCAAAGCTTTTGACGCTGGCTTCAACCGATAACACCCCGCTCGATTTTGCGGATATTCCCGTGGCACAGCTTTTCTCTGATGTGCACGCCACCATGGCGCCGGTGCTCGGGCGGCGCGGCATCAAGCTGACAACGCTGCACAAAAACGCCGTGCTGCACATTGACCGCGAGCTGTTTTTATCGCTGCTTTATAACCTCATCGATAACGCCGCGAAGGCTTCCCCGGACAATTCCGAAATCTGGCTCATTCAGTCCGAGCTGGACGGCCACACGGTGGTCTCCGTCATCGACCGCGGCATGGGCATGAAGCCCGATACCGTGCGCCGCGCAACGGAAGCGTTTTACATGGAAGACAAAGCGCGCAGCCGCAAGGCAGGCGGCGCGGGCCTCGGCCTTGCGCTGTGCGACGACATCTGCCGCCGCCACGGGGCGCGGCTTGAAATTCGCTCCACCTACCAGAAGGGCACCACGATTATCATTCACATGAATGTAGCGCCCATTCCGAAAAGTCAGGGCGACGAGTTGGAAGCGCTTTTGCAGAAGCGCCCGCCGCGCGAGAAAACACGCGATAAGGCGCGTGAAAAAGAACGCCAGAAGCGCAAAAAGCAGCGCGAAACCCGCTACAAAGGAGGCAGAACGATATGAAACGCAACATTTTTCTCTCTGTTTTTCTGCCTTTGTTCCTTTGCGCCGCCATTTTGACGCTCGGCTATTTCTCCCCCACGCTATTTAGCCGCGTGATGCCGAACTTTAAAAACAAGGAAAGTGCCGCGCAGATTACCGGCGCGGAAAGCCCGCTGTATTTGGAAGACCCCTCCAGTCTTGTCCTGCCGCCGTGGAATGAGATCGATGATTCTAAATCACAGGTGTACGCTTCTGATAACCAGTCTGTTCCGTACTCCATAAAAATGCGCATTACAGACGACCTACAAACATATGCCGAAAGCACCGGCGACAGTCGTTTCTATACCTATAACAACCAACTGCAAGACCCTTATGTTTATATTGATATGTCCGATCTTTACGTGCGCAGCATTATTGAACCTTTTTTAAAGGGATGCACCATCAATGACAACATGCAGTTTTCCGGCTATATGCACACGTATGATCCAAACGATAATTTTTCCACGCTGCCAAAATACATTTACGCGCAGAATGTAACGGTAAACACCAAAGAGGGTAGAGATTTCCTTGTGGATTTCGTCTTCACCCCCATATCCGGCATTCCGCTGTATGTACATGCTACGGAAATAGATGCCGCAACGGCTGCTTTCCCGGAGGACAGCGAGTTTTTTAATCTTGTCGTTACTGCACTCTTCGTCGCTACGCACGCAGAAGCAGAGGCAGACGAATTCACAAGTCAGGTTGAAAGCTATTATACGTCGGATAAATACACCTCTCTTATCGCCTCTTTCTATGATTTTCCCGCGCATCTATTCTCTTTTCCGTCCGATGCGACCCCGGAAGAAGATTGGCGAGTTGAACTGCTTGTGGGCTTACGAGACAACATGTATGACATGCTGTACAACTTTGTATACAGTATTGATTCCGCCTCCTACATCGATTACCGCGATGAATCTCTGATCGTTCTGCGCAATGAGATCGGTTACACCATGACGGTTTTTTACGATGCCATTTCCGAGAGCATCACCGGTTACGGTTTGGATCCTTCCAACCCCGACGTTTACCGTTCGGAGACCTTTTTATTCGGTGAAAGCACTTACCAAGGAGCTTACGTTTACGACGGCTGACCCCCTCTACTCTTAAAAATCTAAAAGCCACACACCCGTCCCCCGAAATTTTGCAACTTTTTTGCAGTTTGCGGGGGACTTTTTTGCGTCTTTTTCGGTATAGTTAAAGCAGAAAGAGGAGAGGGGCGAATGCATGACCGATATAAACAGAACCGCGTGCACATTTTCGCGCCCCGCGCTGAACGCAAACACCTTAAAGCTCATTGCGGTCCTCGCCATGGTGCTGGACCACGCCGCCACCGTCTTTTTGGCAGATACCGCGCCCGCCGCGCTGTTTTTCCACGCCGTGGGGCAGATTGCCGCGCCCATCATGTGCTTTTTCGTTGCGGAGGGCTACACGTACACGTCGAATCTGAAAAAGTACCTGCTGCGGCTGTTTATTGCGGCGGTCATCTCCCATGTGCCGTATGCGCTGTGCTTTAAATTCACGGTTTGGGAGTTCTGGTACGTGACGGGCGTTTTGTGGGGGCTCTTTTTGGGGCTTCTCGCCGTCACGCTGTGGAAACGGCTGCGCGCGCCCGTTTGGGTGCGGCTGCTTTTGCTCGGGCTGTGCTGCCTGCTCGCCTACCCCGCAAACTGGAATTACATCGCCGTGCTGTGGATCTTCGGCTTTGCCGTCTTTCGGGAAAGCCCCAAAAAGCAATGGGCGTTTTTCGGGCTCGTCACGCTTTTGTATGTTTTGCAGTATTTCGTCTACGGCTCTACGCTGCCCGTGTGGCTGAGGCCGTTCGTACTGCTGTGTGTACCGCTTCTTTTATGCTACAACCACACGCTTGGTCGCCGAAGCAAAGTTTTGCAGTGGGGCTACTACCTGTTTTACCCCGCTCACCTGCTTGTGCTCACTCTGCTAAGAGAAATTTTCACCCGGTTATAAAGGAGTTTTAAAAAGGGGGATCTTTATGCAAACGCGCAAAAATGCAAATTTGGCACCCGAAAGCTTCCGGAGCAGCACTGTGCCGCGCCGCCTAAAGCACCGCGCACGGCGTCGCAGACGCATTTTGTGCCTTTTGCCGGTGATACTCGTGTTCGGCGTGCTCGCCGCGGCGCTGCTGCGCTTTACGCCCGCGCTTGCCTACGCCGATATTTTCCCCGCGCAGGCAACCACCCGCCGCATTAAAGACGTGCCGTACATTTCGCAGCTGCCAACGCTTCCCACGGGCTGCGAAAGCGCCAGCGCCGCCATGCTGTTAAACTACTACGGCTGCACCGTCACGGCAGAGGAATTTGCTTCCTATTACCTGCCGACGGGCGACGCGCCGCACACGGACGAAAACGGAGAGCTTATCGGCTGCGACCCATGGGAGGCGTTCCCCGGCGACCCATTTTCGGAAACCGGCTGGGGATGCTACTCCACCGTCATTGAGCGCGCCATGAACGAGTTTCTCACAAACACCGGCTACCACGCCGAGCGTCTGAGCGGCGTGCCGCTTTATCGCCTAAAAAGCTACATTGACAACAACACCCCGGTGATGATCTGGGCGACTATCTGCATGGAGCCGCCGATTGAAAGCGACATTTGGACGGTGCCGGAGACCGGCCGGGAGATTACGTGGGTCTACCCCATGCATGCGCTCGTCCTTACGGGCTATGACGAAAACGGCTACTACTTCAGTGACCCTCTCGCCGGTCAGGACATCTACTACGGCAAAGACAGCGTGGAGGTCGCCTACACCGCCCTTTTCGAGCAGGCCATCATCCTGACAAACTGAATACATCGGACTTACTTCCTCCGCATACAAAAATCCCCGCACAGGCTTTTAATGAACAGCACTGTGCGGGGATTTGCGGTTTATAAGGTTAGATTGGCTCCACGTCGATCTCGCCGTCCTTTTCGGTGACGAGAATACCGGTGACGTTGCCTTCGCCTTTCTCGACAATGAGGGACGCGATTTTGTCTTCCACCGTGCGGCGGATGGTGTTGCGGATGTCGCGTGCGCCGCTCTTGCCGCCTACGGCACGATGCGCGATGTTCGCGACGGCTTCGTCCGTCCAGCGCAGCGTGATGCCACGCTCATTAAGCGTGCCGACGTACTCGTTCAGCATGAGCACCGCGATCTTCTTGTAGTCCTCCTCATTCAGCGGGCGGAAGACGACGATCTCATCAATGCGGCTCAGGAACTCGGGACGCAGGAAATCCGACAGCGCGCGCATGGCCTTTTCGCGGCTGATGTCCGCGCTGGTGCGGTTGAAGCCGACGAGCGCTTCACGGCTGTTGCTGCCCGCGTTGGAGGTCATGACAATGACGGTGTTCTCAAAGTTGACCGTGCGACCGTGCGCATCCGTAATGCGGCCTTCGTCGAGAATTTGCAGCAGGATGTTCATAACATCCGGGTGTGCTTTTTCGATCTCATCGAAGAGCAGAACGGAATACGGGCGGCGGCGCACCTTTTCGGTGAGCTGACCGGCTTCATCGTAGCCGACATAGCCCGGGGGCGAACCGATGATCTTCGAGACCGAGTGCTTTTCCATGAACTCCGACATATCGAGGCGGATGAGCGTCTCCGGGGAATCGAACAGCTCTTTCGAAAGCACGCGCACAAGCTCGGTCTTGCCGGTGCCGGTGGGGCCGACGAAGATGAACGAGGCCGGGCGGCGGCGCGGGTTGATCTGCACGCGGCTGCGGCGGATGGCGGCGGAAACAGCCTTGACGGCCTCCTCCTGCCCCACGATGTGCTCGCTCAGCTTTTCTTCCAGGTGGGCAAGCTTGCCGAGCTCGCTCTGCTCAATTTTCGCAGCGGGAATGCCCGTCCAAAGCTCGATGACATACGCGAGATCCGCTTCCGTTACCGGCGCGGTGACTTCGTTCGGGTCAAACGCGGCAAGCTCTTTTTCGAGCGCCGCGACCTTATATTTCGCTTCGGCAAGCGCTTCGTAATCGACATTCTCTGCGCCCTCGATCTCGGCTTCCGCCTTGCGCTGCTTTTCGAGCTTCAAATTTGCTTCTTCATAATCCGCAAGCTTTTTGTTGCGCAGCGCGGCGCAGGCGCATGCTTCGTCCAACAAGTCGATGGCCTTATCCGGCAGGTAACGGTCGCTGATATATCGCTCGGAAAGCACGACGATGCGCTTCGCAATTTGGTCGGAAACGCGCACGTTATGGTATTTTTCGTAGTAATTTTTGATGCCGCGGATGATATCCGTTGCGTCGTCGATGGACGGCTCTGTCACGGTGACGGGCTGGAAGCGGCGCTCCAGTGCGGCGTCTTTTTCAATGTACTTGCGGTACTCGGAGAACGTCGTTGCGCCGATGACCTGAATTTCTCCGCGGGACAGCGCGGGCTTTAGAATGTTCGCCGCGTTCATGCTGCCCTCTGCATCGCCTGTGCCGACGAGGTTATGCACCTCATCGATGAAGAGGATGATGTTGCCGTCCTGCTTCACTTCGTCCACAAGTCCCTTGATGCGGCTTTCAAACTGGCCGCGGAACTGTGTACCGGCGACGAGCGCCGTGAGATCCAGAAGCTGCACTTCTTTTTTGCGCAGCTTCGCGGGCACTTCGCCTGCCGCAATGCGCAGGGCAAGCCCCTCTGCAACGGCCGTTTTACCGACGCCCGGCTCACCGATGAGACACGGATTATTCTTCGTGCGGCGGGACAAAATCTGCACCACACGCTCAATCTCGCGCTCGCGGCCGATGATGGCATCCAGCTCGCCGTTTCTCGCCTTCATGGTGAGGTCGGTGCAGTACGCTGCAATGTGCTTACGCTTCGATTTGTGGAAGTTCTCCTTCTTTTTCTTGTCATTCGGCTGGCTTTCGCGGGTTGCCGACTCTGTGCCGTCACCGTTTGCGTTCATACCGAATTGACCCAGCAGTTCGGACGGGAACGGCACCGCGCCGCCCGGCTCAAAGCTGCCGTCGTCGGACATCGACATCAAATCGTTCATGCTTTCGGTCATCGCCTCCAGCTGCTCCTCCGTGATGCCCATTTTCTCCATAATATCATTCACCGGCTTAATGCCGAGCTCTTTTGCGCAGACAAGGCAGTAGCCCTGCGTGGCGTTCATATCCGTTGAAGGGGAAACGAACACAACCGCAGGCCGCTTCTTGCAGCGTGTACACATCATCATAGACATTTTCCTTTCCGGCGCAGACCGTTAGTTTTTCGGTGTGCGCTCTTTCTTTGCCCGCATTTCTTCGGGCAGGTTCAAATCGTATTTGCCGTCGGTCGATCTCAAAATTTCGCGGAACACGCCGAAATATCGAATGAACGTGTACACCATGAAGCCCGCCGTGATGACGAGCGCCGTGGTGGACGCGATATTGAACGTGCTCTCGGGAACCTTCATAAAGCCGTCCATGACGACGATGAGTCCGATGGCGATATAAAACAGTGTTGTGGAGACCTTGCCGTACCACTTTGCCGCGCACGGCTTTTTGCCGTTTTTCAGCAGATAGCATGCGCCGCACAACATGACGAGCTCCTTTAAGACGAGCAGCGCCAAAAGCGGCCAAATGGACGGGTAGTGCACGGCGATACAGATGGCCACCGTGCCCTGCGTCAGCTTATCGGCTAACGGATCCAGCATTTTGCCTAATTCCGTGATCTGGTTGAAGTGCCGCGCGATCATGCCGTCCAGCGCATCGGAAAGGCCGGAAAGCCCCAGTGCGACGATGGCCGCTGTGAGGTTGCCTTTCAGAAAAAAATACGCAAAAAACGGAATGACCAAAATGCGGAACACAGACATGGCGTTCGGCACCGTTAAATTCTGATTGATGGGTTTCTTTGTCTTTTGGCTTTTGGCATCAGACATAGTGTAGTTCCTTTCCCTTACGAATTTCCGAATCTCCTTTTAGCCGCTGCTCACTGCATTAAGTGGTAAGCGGGGTTAAAGCTGCCAAGCAGCTTCAAAAGCATGGAAGTATTCTCAAACGCCTGCACCTTTACCTGCTGCGCTGCGCTCAGCATGGGCACAAATACCTGCGTACACGCGAGGACGACCCACAAAATGAGCACGAGCATCAGTACATCGAATACTGCGCCGAGCGCACCGTTGATGCCGCTTAAGACCGGCAGCGAGAAAACGCCCGTTAAAAGCGTTGCAACGCCTCTCAGTACCACGATGAACAATACGAATAGCACCAGCATGACGAACACGCCGATGACGTTGATGAGCATGGGGCTGAGCGCATCCGTAATGGCCTCTGCGATGCTGTCCGTCTTATCCTGCACCTGCGCCATGATACTGCCCTGTGTGATGCCGGCAGCCTCAAGCGCGCGCTGGATAAGCTCCGGGAAGGCATCGAAAACGGTGTTCACGGCATCGCCCGCGCCAAGCCCCATGACCGCCGCAGAGATCTTCTCCACAAGCGAGGGGCGAAAGAACGTTGTAAAGATCCACTCTGCAACAGGACTGCTCAAAAGCCCCGCCGCAATCATCGCGATGAGCGCGCCGCAGAAATCAAAGCATGCTCTGAAAAATCCCTTTTTTGCACCGATGACGGCCGCGATGATGACGAGCACCACAACGGCAATGTCAAATATCCATCCCAATAAAAACACTCTCCTTTTTCCGGCGCGCCTGCCGCGCGCCTTGTGCGATACAGTGATTATACCACATTACTCTGTTTGCGACAATGTATTATCGGTCTCGATCACCTTAAGATTTTCTTTCCGAATCTCGCGCACGCCGAGCAGATACACGGTGCTTTCGTCCGCCATGGCGATGCTTTTTGTATCGGCCGGCACATTGCAGGCGGCTTCCTGCCGCCCGGTCGTGAGGTCCGTGGACACAACGGAGCTTGAAAGCAGCGCCGCCACCTTATTGCCCGCTGCGGAAAGCCACACGGCGCGGCCGGAAAGGTCGCTTTCCACGGGCTCTGCGCTGTCACGGAAAATGAGCAGCGTGCTGTCGCCGCCGTAAGCATAGTTAGAAACGGAGACCACCGCGCCCGAAGGGATGAGCGTGTAGGCCGTCACGGTACGGCCGTCATACGCATACGGCGTAAAGTTATAGCCCGTATCGCTGACGAGCGTTTCCGTGTCGCCGATAGCCGTCACGCGGCCGCTGCGGTTCCACTGCACGGCAAAAATCAGGTTGCCGTCGCTTTCGTACTCCGCTATCGGCTCCGTTTCGGACATATCCAGCACCGTAATGCGCGAAATGAGCGTACCTGCGTGCGTGATGGTGCTTGCCACTGCGGCTCTTGTGCCGTCCGTATTCAGTGCCACCGCCGTAATATAGGAATCCGCAAAGCTGTATTTATACTGCAAGCTGCCGTTTTTGTTATATACGCGCAGCTCGGAGGCGTAGTCCGAGGGCTGCACCGCCAGCGCAAATTTGCCGGAATCGCAAATGACGCCGGTCGTGATACTGCTGTCGCTCGTGCCGGAAATTTCCGTGCCGGAGGACGTTTCCACACGGTAACCCGTGCCGCCGGCGTTATACAAAAGGTAACGTCCGCTCGCTTCGGAGACCGCGGGGTCGTTGTAGCTGTGGCGCGCAGAGAACATCTCCTTTGCGGAGCCGTTCAGAACCGTCAGCGCCGTGTCGCTCACAACGTACAAATTGCCGTCAGCCGCACCGAAATTACCCGCAAGCGCTGTGCTGCCGGTCAGCTCCGCCGGATAGCCGTCGCCAAAGCCGAAGCCGACTGCCTTTGTGCGGATCCAGTTGCCGATGTTTTCCGGTGTTAAATTATCTTTATTTTCCAAAATGATAAGCAGCACTACCGCGATGAGCAGCGCCGCAATGATGCGGTACAAAAGCTTCGATACGCGCGGCTTTTTCTTTTCCGAAAGCGCGGGGTGTTCCGTTTCATCCGGCATATCCTGCACAGGCGGTGCTTCTTTTTTGCGCAGCGCGTGCTTTTTTTCCGCTTCATGCTTTTTTCTTGCCATACTTTTCTCCCTTATTCCGCGTTATAAAATCGGAATACAGAACATTTATCCAACCGAACCGCAGGCATTATATTTGCGGTTCGTAAAAGACCTTTTCTAAATACAGACCACACGCCGGGGCGGTCGGCCCCGCAAGCTTGCGGTTTTTCCCCTCGATGATCTTCGGGATGTCCTCGGGGACAAAGCGCCCCTGCTGCACGGCGAGCAAAGTGCCCGTCATGATGCGCACCATGTTGTAAAGGAACCCGTCCGCCGCCACGGTAAAGCGCACCATGTCGCCCTCGCGCGTGACGGAGCTTTCCGTAACCGTGCGGGTAAAGTCCCCCATGTCGCGGTTATCGAGTGTACAGAACGAAGTGAAATCGTGCGCGCCCAAAAAGTGTTGCGCGGCTTCGTTCAGCTTTTTTTCATCGATATGGTGGTAGTAGTGCAGCGCGCGCCCGTGCAGAAACGGGCTGCGAATGGGGTCGTTCCAGATTTCATACACATACCGTTTTCCACAGCAGGAGTACCGTGCGTGAAAATCAAGCGGCACTTCTTCGCAGGAAAGAACAGCAATGTCCGGCGGCAGGAAATGATTGAGTGCGCCCAAAAGGCGCTCCGGCGGGATATTGTGCGAAAGCTTCATGCTCAGGCAGAATTCCCGCGCGTGCACGCCGGTATCCGTACGGCTGCACGCTTTGATGTCCGGCTGCGTATGCAAAACCTGCTTTAACGCCTCCTGAAACACCCCTTGCACACTGCGGGCGTTTTCCTGCACCTGCCAGCCGTGGTACGCGCTGCCGTCATATTGAATTTTCAGCAGCAGGTTTCGTTCCATAGTTTCTCCTCAATTTTATCGCACAATGGCGGCGGGCAGCAAAATGTTCGCTGTGATGAACGCCGCAAGGTACAAAACGCACACGATAAGCGTGATGTAATCTACTTTTGAAAGGTGCAGCACCTTCATTTTCGTGCGCCCCTCGCCGCCGTGGTAGCAGCGGCTTTCCATGGCTGTTGCAAGGTCAAACGCACGGCGGAACGCGGAAACAAACAGCGGGATAAGCACCGGAATCAGCGCCTTGATGCGCTGCATCAGACCGCCGCTTTCCATATCTGCACCGCGGGCCTTCTGCGCCGCCATGATCTTCTCGGTCTCTTCGAGGAGCGTCGGCACAAAGCGCAGCGCGATCGTCATCATCATTGCGAATTCATGCACCGGCACATGCAGCAGCGCCAGCGGCTTTAGCAGGCGCTCAATGGCGTCCGTCAACTGCGTCGGGGACGTTGTGAACGTCAGAATAGAGCTGATGAGGATGAGCACCACGATGCGCACGGCGATCATGATGCTGTTCACGATGCCGTTTCGCGTAATGTGAATGAACCCGAGCGTGAAAATCGGGTCGCCGGTGCCGTAAAACAAATTCAATACGCCGGTGAACACCACGATGAACAAAATAGGCTTCATGCTTTTTAAATAGAGCTTCAGCGGTACTTTGGAAAGCACCGCGCCAAGCAGGCTCATAAGAATCGTCGCGCCGAGCGTGACAAAATTCTTCGAGCAGAAAATGAGCACGATGAAATACACGGTCAGGCACATTTTAATGCGCGGATCGAGCCGGTGCATGACGGACTTGCCGGGGAAAAACTGCCCCATGGTGACATCAGATAGCATGGTTTTTGTCCTCCTCTTTCCTTTTTTTGAGGAGCGGCAAAAGCTCCATGACGGCTTCGTCTACATTTAAAACCGTCTCGCTGACCGGCAGGCCCATTTTGCGCAGACGGCGCATAATGGACGTGATCTGCGGCAGGCGCAGACCCATCGGCTCCAAAAGCTCGCCGCGCGAGAACACGGCGCGGGTCTCGTCG
>OCSG01000936.1_pt1 | contig 21446 bp, 18 predicted proteins | sample 1538831 | NCBI WGS metagenome assembly OCSG01 (sample SAMN04571729, study PRJEB22368) | human gut metagenome | biome: human gut; material: stool | host: Homo sapiens | place: Luxembourg | collected 2012-09-20 | reverse complement strand
GGTTATCGGCCGGTGGGGAAATTTTTTTAACAGGGAGGCATTTGGCGGTTATACAGACGGGTTGTTTGCCATGCAGCTGCCGCTTTCTGCTGTCCGATCCTCAGATGTGACGGACAGCCTGCTGCAGCACGTGGTGGAAGTAAATGGTATCTCTTATATCCAGGTACATCCCACGTTTCTCTATGAATCCTTGTGGAATCTGATTCTTTTGATCCTTCTGATCCTGTTTACCAGACACAAGCGGTTTGATGGGGAAGTCTTTTTGCTGTATCTGGCAGGGTATGGGATTGGCAGGTTCTGGATAGAATCCCTGCGGACGGACCAGCTGCTGCATCGGATATCCGGTGTCTATGGCACTTGCAGCACTTCTTGTGGTCGTATCGGTTTCCTGGATCATCATCTGGCATGTCCGCCAGCACAAAAAAACAGCATAATGTACATTTGGATGGGAAAATCCTCCACACGTTTCCACGTGTGGAGGATTTTTTTTGGAAAAAACGGTAGCTGTCGGCTCATTTTCAAGAAAGACCGGGAATAACCCTTGATTTCAGGGGGCTTTTAGGGTATTATGGATACATAGTGGTGGAAAGTGGAATAAAAAATCCACTTTGTGGTGTAAAGTGGTGAACAAACAGAAGTTCAGAAAATGAGGAAGGGGAGGTGAGTCTGCCATGTTTATGGGCGAATACAATCATTCGGTTGATGCAAAAGGCAGACTGATCGTACCTTCTAAATTCCGGGAACAGCTTGGCAATGAATTTGTTGTGACAAAGGGACTGGATGGATGCCTGTTTGTTTATTCCCAGGAAGAATGGAAACGGATTGAGGAGAGTCTTCGTGAAAAACCACTGACTTCAAAAGATGCAAGAAAGTTTATGCGATTCTTTTTTGCAGGAGCTGCAAACTGCGAAGTGGACAAGCAGGGAAGAATTTTACTTCCGGCGAATCTGAGGGAATACGCAGGAATTGATAAAGAAGTTGTTTCCGTCGGCGTATTCAGCCGTGTGGAGATCTGGAGCAAAGAACGGTATCTGGAAAACAACGATTTTGATGACATGGATGAGATCGCAGAGCATATGGCAGAGTTGGGAATTGGAATCTAAATATGGAGTTTAAACATTATTCCGTTCTTTTGAACGAGACAATTGAACAATTACATATTCGCCCGGATGGCATTTATGTGGATGGAACGCTTGGGGGAGGCGGACATTCACTGGAAATATGCAGACATCTGACAACCGGAAGACTCATCGGAATCGACCAGGATGCGGATGCCATTGCCGCTGCCACAGAGAGACTGAAAGATTATGCAGACAGGGTTACCATCGTAAGAAGCAATTATGCACAGATGGCGGACGTGTTGAAGAATCTCGGAATCGAAAAAGTGGATGGAATCATTCTCGATCTGGGAGTTTCTTCTTTCCAGCTGGATACACCGGAACGCGGTTTTACCTACCGGAGTGAGGATGCACCGCTGGATATGCGGATGGACAAGCGTCAGCGCCTGACCGCAAGGGACATTGTGAACGATTACAGTGAAGCGGAACTGTTCCGCATAATTCGTGATTATGGAGAGGATCGGTTCGCAAAGAATATTGCAAAGCATATTGTACAGGCGCGGAAAGAAAAACCGATTGAAACGACCGGGGAACTCAACGCAATCATCCGTGGAGCCATCCCGATGAAAGTACAGGTGACCGGAGGACATCCTTCCAAGCGGACGTATCAGGCAATCCGCATTGAGCTGAATCATGAACTTGATGTACTTCGCGATACGTTAGATACCATGATTGATTTGTTGAATGATGGGGGAAGAATCTGCATTATCACATTTCATTCACTGGAAGACCGTATTGTAAAATCCAACTTCAAAAAGAACGAAAATCCGTGTACATGCCCGAGCAATTTCCCGGTCTGTGTATGTGGAAAGAAATCCAAAGGACGTGTGGTGACAAGAAAGCCCGTTCTGCCTTCGGAGAAGGAACTCGAAGAGAACAGCAGATCAAAGAGTGCAAAATTACGCGTGTTTGAGCGTGTGGAAGATGGAATGGAAAGCAGGGAAGCGTTATGAGCAGTAAAAACTATTATGTAAACGGGAATACCGTGAGAGAACTGGATACACCGGTTCGACACAATCAGAGAACACGCAAAGAAATCGAAGAGGCAAGACGTCGCAAAAACCGTAGAAATGCAGCGAGAAGGAATCGCCAGAGAGCGATGGAGATGAGCCGTGGGTATGTGGTATTTCTCACAGTCTGTGTTGTGGTCAGTGCGCTGATTGCCGTTTTGTTTGTACAGATGCAGTCACAGATGACGACACGAATGAAAAATGTGGCAAATCTGGAGAGCCAGCTGGCAGATCTTCGCGCGGACAATGATGCACGTTATAAAAATCTTACAACTTCAACAGACCTTGAACATATCAAAAAAGTGGCAATGAAAAAGCTTGGCATGAAATATCCAACGGAAAAACAGGTGGTATATTATACCGTGGAAAACAGCAATTTCATGGATCAGTATGAGGATATTCCATCCAAATAACAGGAGTCAGATGTGAGAAGAAAGAGAAGAAGACCGGCACAGAAATTTAACCGGAAGATGCGGACAAAACTGATGGTTTTGTTTTCCCTTATTCTGGCTGTTTTGTGTGGACTGATCGGCAGATTGACTTATATTGAACACACGAAAGGGGAAACCTATCAGAAAAAAGTACTTTCCATGCAGTCCTATGACAGTAAAACGATTCCGTACCAGAGGGGAGAAATCATCGACCGTTCTGGTACGGTTCTTGCTACCAGTGTGGCAGTCTATAATGTGATTTTAGACTGTACCGTTGTCAATGACAAAGAAGAGTATGTTGATCCGACCGTGGAAGCACTGGTGAAATGTTTCCCGGAATTGGATGAAACGGAGATCCGCAGAATTATAAAAGAGAAAAAGGATAAACGCTATATTGTACTTGCCAAGAAAGTGCCATATGACGAAGTACAGCCTTTTGTGGAACTGCAGGATGCCGTAGACAAAAAGGGAAACAAAGTGAACCCGGATATCAAGGGTGTCTGGTTTGAAAAAGAATATCAGAGGAATTATCCGTTTGGATCTTTAGCCTCTTCCGTGATTGGTTTTACTTCTTCCGGGAATGTCGGCACAACCGGACTGGAGAATTATTACAACAGTACATTAAACGGAATCAATGGGCGGGAGTACGGTTATCTGGACTCGGACAGCGATTTTGAAAAGACCGTCATTGATGCACAGGACGGGGATGCGCTGGTGACATCCATCGACGCAAATATCCAGTCCATCGTTGAAGAAAAAATCAAAGACTGGAATGAAAAATACCGGGACAACTATTATAAAGGAACCGGAAGTATCAATACGGCAGCGATTGTCATGAATCCAAACAATGGAGAAATCCTTGCCATGGCAGATTATCCGAATGTGGATCTGAATAACCCGAGGGATCTGGGAAAATGGTACACCAAAAAACAGATCAAGCGCATGTCTGAGGATGACAAAATGGATGCACTCAATGAGATATGGCAGAATTTTTGTGTATCCTCAACGTATGAGCCGGGATCTGTACAGAAACCTTTTACGGTTGCGTGTGGACTTGAAACCGGAACAATCAAAGATAAAATGACATTTGACTGTGATGGGTACGAGGATTTTAATGGACAGAAGGTGCGCTGCGTGGCGCGCTACGGACATGGAATAGAAACCGTCCGGAAGACACTTATGGATTCCTGTAATGATGCCATCATGCAGATGTCATACAAAATCGGAAAGAATCATTTTACAGAGTACCAGTCCATCTATGGATTTGGACAGAAAACGGGAATTGATCTGCCGGGAGAGGCAAATACCGCATCTTTGATGTATCAGGTGGAAGATATGAAACCGATCGATCTGGCAACCAATGCATTCGGACAGAACTATAACTGTACGATGGTCCAGATGGTGAGTGGATTTGCGTCACTGATCAATGGCGGAACTTATTATCAGCCGCATCTGGTAACCAAAATCACGGATTCGACAGGAAATACGATTTCCACGGTGGAACCGAAAGCTGTGAAACAGACCATTTCCCAGAGTACCAGCGATAAAATCCGGGATTATCTGCAGAGTGTTGTAAAGGAAGGTACGGGAAATACGGCAAAAGTGGATGGATATTCTATGGGCGGTAAAACAGGAACCGCACAGAAGTTTCCGCGTGGAAACGGAAAATATCTTGTTTCATTTATGGGATTTGCCCCATACGACAACCCGCAGGTACTGATCTATGTGGTTGTGAATGAACCAAATGTGGCAGACCAGCCGCACAGCGTGTTTGCGCAGAACATTGCGCGTGAGATCTTAGAAGAAGTTCTTCCGTATATGAATATTTATCCGGATGAAAAGAAGACCGGTGTAAACAAGGGCTATGATGTTACCGGGTCAAAAGACAGCTCACAGTATACCGGAAAGCATAACGGAACCAAGTCCAGAAATGAAAAGAAAAAGAAGAAATAAAGACAGAGAGTTCTTAGAAAGGCTCTGCAGTGCATATGCTTTAAGAAAAGGATCGTGGTGCTTTTCATGGAGTGGAATAAAACCTATCACCGCAGAAAAATATGTATCATATTCTTTTCTGTTGTTCTGATGTCGATGGTTTTGTGCGGGCGTCTGGTCTATCTTATGCTTTTTGAGGGAAAATATTATGAGACGCAGGCAAAAGATCTGCAGCAGAGAGAAAGAAAAATAAAAGCCGCCAGAGGCAAAATTCTGGATCGAAATGGTGTAGTACTGGCAGATAACAAATCAGTCTGCACCATTTCTGTCATACATAACCAGATAAAGGAACCGGAAGCGGTCATTGCCATGCTCGTAAAGGAGCTTGGAATTCCGGAAGAAAAGGTCCGTAAGCGGGTAGAAAAATATTCGTCTCTCGAGAAGATCAAAAGTAATGTCGATAAGGAAACCGGAAACCGGATTCTTGCCTATGGCTATGCAGGGGTGAAAGTGGATGAGGATTATAAACGGAATTATCCATACGATACGCTTGCCTCAAAAGTGCTGGGGTTTACCGGCGGGGATAACCAGGGAATTATCGGACTGGAAAGTGTGTACGACAAATATCTGGAGGGAACCGATGGTCTGATTCTGACGACAACGGATGCCCGTGGTGTGGAAGTTGACAATATCGGAGAGGAACGCAAAGAACCTGTTGCCGGAAATAATCTGCGCACATCATTGGATGCAAATATTCAGATGTTTGCCATGCAGGCGGCAAATAAAGCATATATTCAGAAAGAAGCGGATTCTGTCAGTATTATTGTGATGAATCCTTCCGACGGAGCCGTCATGGCAATGGTGGATTATCCGGAATTTCATCTGAATGAGCCGTTTCAGCTGATTGAGGAGTATAAGGAGTATGAGGGTACCAAAAAGGAGCAGGAATACTGTAACCGGATGTGGCGAAACCAGTGTATCAATGATACCTATGAGCCCGGATCAACATTTAAGGTGATCACCGCGGCAGCGGCACTGGAAGAAGGTGTGGTTTCTTTGGAAGACCGGTTTCACTGTCCGGGATATATCGTGGTGGAGGACCGCAGGATTCGCTGTCACAAAACGACCGGGCATGGAGCAGAAAGCTTTGTGGAAGGAATCGAAAATTCCTGCAATCCCGTGTTTATCAATGTGGGACTTCGGATCGGTGCCGATCACTTTTATGACTATTTTGAGCAGTTCGGTCTGTTACATAAAACGGGGATTGACCTGCCGGGAGAGGCTTCGACCATCATGCACAAGCGGGAAAAGATCGGGCTTGTGGAACTGGCAACCATCTCATTCGGACAGTCATTTCAGATCACACCGATCCAGCTGGCAACCACCGTTTCTTCTATTATTAATGGAGGAAACCGCGTGACACCGCACGTCGGAATGCAGGTGGAGAATGGAGACAAAAAAGTAATAAAAACGTTTGATTTTCCGGCGCAGGAGGGAATCTGCAGGGAAGAAACGTCGGAAAAAATGCGTTTTTTGCTGGAAAAAGTGGTATCCGAGGGAGGCGGAAACAAAGCATATATTGAGGGGTATGAGATTGGCGGAAAAACAGCCACTTCACAGACCCTGCCCCGTTCCGCACATAAGTACATCTCCTCGTTTCTGGGGTTTGCACCGGCGGATGATCCGAAGATTGCCATCTGCGTATTGGTGGAAGAGGAACCCTTCCGGCATTTATTATGGCGGTACCATTGCGGCTCCTGTGGCAAAGGAAATTTTCGAAAACATACTGCCTTACCTTGAATTGGAGCAGTAAATACCTTATAATCGTAATTATACGCAAAGATGGAGGTTGATCGTAATGAAACTTGAAGGAAAAAAGGTTCTGGTTGTGGGAGCCGGAAAGAGCGGCATTGCTGCGTCAGAACTGTTATTGGATAAAAAAATTGAAACTGTTCTCTATGATGGAAACAAAGATCTGGATGTAGAAAAGTTATATGAAAAGGCACCGAAACTGAAAGGAATGCCGGTGCTTTTTGGGGAGCTGACGGATGAGCAGCTGCGTGCATTTGATGTAGCAGTCTTAAGTCCGGGTGTCCCGACGGATCTGCCGGTCGTAGAGCGGATGCGTGCACAGAACGTCTGCATCTGGGGCGAGATTGAACTTGCATATTCTTTCGCAAAAGGCAGACTGATTGCAATCACCGGAACAAACGGAAAGACCACTACGACAGCATTGACCGGAGAAATCATGAAAAATTATTTCAAGGATGTGCGCGTGGTTGGAAATATCGGAATTCCGTATACTTCCGAGGCTGCCACAATGACGGATGAAACCGTAACCGTCGCAGAGATCAGCAGTTTCCAGCTGGAAACCATTCATGAGTTCCATCCGGAAATATCTGCAATCTTAAATATTACGCCGGATCATCTGAACCGCCATCATACGATGGAGTGTTATATCCGGACCAAAGAGGCGATTACCACCAACCAGACAAACGATGAGGTGTGTGTACTCAATTATGAGGATGAGGTGCTTCGGGCATTCGGAGAGAGCGCACCGGTGCATGTGGTCTGGTTCAGCAGTGCAAGAAAACTTGCTGAAGGATTTTATCTCGACGGAGAGGAAATCTTTTATGCGCATGACGGAAACACCGAGAAGGTGATCAATGTCAATGATCTGAATCTGCTGGGACGACATAACTATGAAAATGTCATGGCCGCAACTGCCATGAGTGTGAATTTCGGAGTGCCGATGGAGAAAATCGTGGAGGTGCTGAAGCGTTTCCAGGCGGTAGAACACCGGATCGAGTATGTGACCGAAAAAAGAGGGGTCCGTTTTTACAACGATTCCAAGGGAACCAACCCGGATGCCGCTATTCAGGGAATCCGTGCGATGAACCGTCCAACGCTTCTGATCGGAGGCGGTTATGATAAGCAGTCCACATATGATGAGTGGATTGATGCATTTGACGGAAAAGTAAAAAAACTGGTGCTGATCGGACAGACAGCAGAAAAGATTGAAGTGTGTGCGCATAAGCATGGTTTTATGGATACCGTGCGCTGTGAGACCTTTGAGGAAGCGATCCGTTACTGCTATGACCATGCAGTATCCGGGGATGCGGTTCTGCTTTCACCGGCATGTGCCAGCTGGGGCATGTTCCCGAACTATGAGGAGCGTGGACGGATATTCAAAGAAATCGTTCGTGGATTAGAGGAGTAGTGAGTCGTGCCGAAACGGAGACGTGGGGAAAAGAAAACAACATATTTTGACTATAATCTGTTGTTTATCATTATTTTCCTATTATGTTTTGGACTGGTGATGCTTTACAGTTCCAGTTCGTATACATCAGCAAATAAATATGGGGACAGTGCACATTATCTGAAACTGCAGGCGCGAAATATTGCAATCGGTCTTGTTTTTATGTTCTATTTTGCAAAGAAGGATTATCATGTGTGGAGAAAATTCGGAAGGCTGGCATACTGGGGAGCCCTGGGGTTTTGTTTTGTCGTTCTGGCAAAGGTACCGGGGCTGACGCGAAGCTCCCACGGACAATCCCGCTGGATTCAGGTCGGACCGATCGGCTTTCAGCCATCGGAGCTTGCAAAGATTGCCATCATTATTTATCTGGCGATGCTGATCGAGCGTATCCCCAAGCAGCTGGATAAGGTTTCAAGCATGGCAAAAGTAGGAATCCGTCTGGTGCCGCTTGTTGTGTTTGTCGCGGTAAACAACCTGAGTACGGCGATTATCATTCTTGGGATTGCTGTCTGTATGCTGTTTGTGGCAAGCCCGAAGTACAAAGAGTTTTTTGTGGTTGCCGTGCTGGGGGTGCTGTTTATTTTCGCATTTATCAATATCGCGTCTTACCGGAGTGACCGTGTGGAGGCATGGAAACATCCGGAGACAGCGGGAGATAAGGGATATCAGACCATGCAGGCACTCTATGCAATCGGATCCGGCAAGCTGTTTGGAAAAGGACTCGGACAGAGCCTGCAGAAGCTTGGCAATGTGCCGGAGGCACAGAATGATATGATTTTTTCCATTATCTGTGAGGAACTCGGCCTTTTCGGTGCCGTCTGTGTCATTCTTCTGTTTGTCCTGATGCTCTGGCGGATGATGGTCATTGCCAATAATGCAAAGGATCTGTACGGGGCACTTCTGGTGACGGGCATTATGTCACATATTGCGATTCAGGTAGTTTTAAATATTGCGGTTGTTACCAATACGATTCCGAATACCGGTGTCATTCTGCCGTTTATCAGTTACGGAGGTACCTCGCTTGTATTCCTTATGGCAGAGATGGGGCTTGCGCTGAGCGTGTCGAAGGGCATCCGTCTGGATACGATCGAGTAGGTTTGTCATGATTAAAGAAGAACGAAGAAAAAAGAAAAAAAGAAAAAACATTCTGCAGGTGATACTGGGAATCCTGATTGTGCTTGCGCTGGCAGTTCTGATCATTTTTACCGTTTTTAAAGTAAAAAATGTGGAGGTGGAGGGAAACAAACTCTACGATGCCAAAGTGATTGAAAAAGCAGTATTAAACGATGAGTATTCCTGGAATTCCCTGTATGTATTCCTGAAATATAAATTTGTCAATACCAGTGAAGTTCCGTTTGTGGACACGATGGAGATCAGCCTGAAAGATCCGCAGACTCTGCATATCAAAGTGTATGAGAAAGGAATCATGGGATATCTGTATCTCTCCTCGATCAATAAGAATGTCTATTTCGACAAAGACGGGATTGTGACAGAATTGTCTGACCGTGTGATTGAGGATACACCGCAGATCCTTGGGATTGACTGTAAAAAAGTAGTGCAGTATGAAAAGCTGCCGATCGGCTCGAAGCGGCTAAAGCAGCTTCTGACGCTGACGCAGGCTTTAAAACGGAATGACCTGATCCCGGATTCCATTACCTATGGTGTGGAAAATGAGCCGGTTCTGACATACGGGACGGTTAAAGTTTCCATGGGTTCCCTGGAATTTCTGACCCAGAAAGTGGAGCGGCTGGCAAAAATCAAGCCGCAGCTGCAGGGAATGGAAGGAACACTACATTTAGAAAACTGGACAGAAGAAACGACAAATATTGTGTTTGACAAAACGGAAAGTTCGAAAAAAGATAATAAAAAATCATAATTTTCGGTTGATTATTTGTATGAAAAATTATATTATAGTCTATATGAGTACGTATGAAACATTTTTATGTTTCACGGTGCCGCAGGGCTATAGGAAAGAGGAGGAAGAACCATGCTGGAGATTCGGACAACAGAGACAGATACGAGTGCCAAAATTATCGTGATTGGTGTAGGTGGTGCTGGTAATAACGCTGTGAACCGCATGATTGATGAGAATATAGGTGGAGTCGAATTTATCGGAGTAAATACAGATAAGCAGGCGTTGCAGCTTTGCAAGGCTCCTACGTTGATACAGATCGGAGAAAAGCTTACAAAAGGACTTGGTGCAGGAGCACAGCCGGAGATCGGCGAGAAAGCAGCAGAGGAAAGTGCAGAAGAATTATCCGCTGCAGTCAAGGGTGCAGATATGGTATTCGTTACCTGTGGTATGGGTGGCGGTACCGGTACCGGTGCAGCACCGGTCGTTGCAAAGATTGCCAAGGAGCAGGGAATCCTGACCGTTGGAGTTGTGACAAAGCCATTTAAGTTTGAGGCAAAGAAACGTATGATCAATGCCGTATCCGGTATTGAGAAACTCAAAGAGAGTGTGGATACTTTGATTGTGATTCCAAACGATAAACTTTTAGAGATCGTTGACAGACGTACTTCCATGCCGGATGCATTAAAGAAAGCAGACGAAGTATTACAGCAGGCAGTACAGGGAATCACCGATCTGATCAATCTGCCGGCACTTATCAATCTGGATTTTGCCGATGTGCAGACCGTTATGAAGGACAAGGGTATGGCACATATCGGTATCGGTAATGCCAAGGGCGATGAGAAAGCAATCGAGGCAGTGAAACTTGCCGTTGCATCTCCGCTTCTTGAGACAACCATCAATGGTGCAAGCCATGTAATCATCAATATTTCCGGTGATATTTCCTTAATGGATGCAAATGATGCAGCAAGCTATGTACAGGATCTGGCAGGAGAAGATGCAAATATCATCTTTGGTGCAAAGTATGATGAGACCATGACAGATGAAGCTACGATCACTGTAATTGCAACCGGACTGGAGAATCCATCCATGAAGATGAAGCCACAGCAGCAGGCGGGTGGAATCGGTGGCCGTATGGTATATCCGAATACAAACAATGTCCGTCCGACAGGTTCCGTTGGAATTGTCAGCCGTGCAGCAGCTGCTGGAAACAATAGTTTTCCTGGGGTAAATAACAGCAATTACGCCAATGCAGGTACCGGTGTGGGAAGCAGACCGGTCAGTCAGCCGCAGGCACAGGCACCGACTCCTTCCGCTTCGAACTATTCCGGAATCCAGCGTCCGAAGCCGGTAGAGAGTAATGTAAAGCCGGTAGAAATTAATATTCCGGATTTTCTGAAGAACCCTAGAAGATAAAATCGCACAATATGTCGATAATTTCCAAATAACAACCTCTTGTTTTTGCTAAATTATGAGGAATATTTTTCTTATAATAGGAGCAGAGACAGGAGGTGATTTTTTATATATGTATTCTATATTGATATCTTTCTGAAACAAAACTTTCTGATGAATTTTCTTGTATTATCCCTTACCTGTGTATTTTGCAAAAGTGCAGTCTGTCACCGGAATCTGCGCATGTTAGCTGCCGCGGTTTCCGGCACGGGACTTGAAGCGTTTGGACTGATGGTGCTGCCTTATGCAATTTCCGTTCTGTGTACTGCCATCGGCATCGTGCCGCTTATGGTTTTTCTTGCGTTTGGCAGGGAAAATAAAAAACAGAGGATGGTGAGGATTTTAAGCAGCTGGTTGTCCATTGTATTGTTAAACGGAGTGGCAACTGCAGTTTACAACCTGACGGGACTGGAAAATCTGTATCTGTATACCGCACTGGCAACGGCCGGAATCACTTACGTACTTGTCAAAAATCTTGTGGTGTCGGTGCAGAGGCAAAAGCGACAGATGTCTGTGGTCCTGTATAACAAAACGGTGTCGGTTCCATGTATCGGACTGCTGGATTCCGGCAATCTTTTAACCATGCCATTAAGTGGGAATCCGGTACATATTGCAGATGCAGCCCTGCTGCAGAAGCTTGTCGATGAAAAAACGGTACAAAAGGAGATTCCATACCGTGCACTCGGAAATCCGCATGGAAAATTGCAGGTGTACTGCATGGATGGGATGAAAGTGGAGACGGAGCCGGCAAAATTCTGTGACTGGAAACAGGTATGGGTTGGCTGCGCGGAAAATGGGGTGCTGTGCAATAAACCGTATCAGCTGATTCTGCATGCATCGGTGGCAGACCGCTGTGGCTGCACAAAAGATCCATCCCAAATGACAAAAAAACTGAGAAAGGAGAAACGTAATGTTTTCACTGTTTGAACTGGTGTGGAAGAGAATCCGCCTGTTTTTTACGGATGATGAGGTTTTTTACATAGGAGGGGCAGATGTACTGCCGCCACCTTTGGAGCGGGAACAGGAGAACCGCTGTCTTATCGCTTTAAGCGGGCTGCATGGGGACAGTGAACCCATGACGCGCGAAGACGCAAGAAAGCAGCTGATCGAACACAATCTGCGTCTGGTGGTATATCTGGCACGGAAATTTGAAAATACCGGAATCTGTGTGGAGGATCTGATCTCCATCGGAACGATTGGGCTGATCAAGGGAATCAATACATTTAATCCGGAAAAGAAGATCAAACTGGCGACTTATGCGTCCCGGTGTATCGAAAATGAGATTCTTATGTATCTACGCAGAAATAATAAAGTGAAGCTGGAGGTATCAATTGATGAGCCGTTGAATGTGGACTGGGATGGAAACGAACTTCTTCTTTCGGATATTCTTGGAACCGATGAAGATATCATTTACCGGGATATGGAGAATGAGGCGGAGATCATGCTTCTCCGCACTGCGGTTAATACGCTGACTCCGCGGGAAAAAGAAATTATCTGTCTGCGCTATGGAATCGGAAGAAAAGACGGCAGGGAAATGACCCAGAAAGAAGTGGCAGACCTGCTTGGAATTTCGCAATCCTATATTTCGAGACTGGAGAAAAAAATTATGGTGCGGCTGAAAAAATCAATTCAAAATAATGTGTAAGTGTGCTATACTAATTACATAAAATTTGCTCTGAAATAGTAAAATTTATATGCAAAATAACAAGGACAGCAGGATGAAAGGGCGTGGTTTTTATGAAGATTGAATTTTTAGGGGCAGACCGTGAGGTGACGGGAAGCTGCCATTATGTGGCATTTGGGGAGACTCATTTTCTGGTGGACTGTGGTATGGAACAGGGGGCGGATCTGTATGTGAATCAGGAGATACCGGTTAACCCGGCAACGATTGATTATGTGTTTGTGACGCATGCCCATATTGATCATTCCGGACTTCTCCCACTTTTGTATAATCACGGGTTCCGGGGAAAGATTTTTGCAACAACGGCAACCTGTGAACTGTGTAATATCATGCTGAAAGATTCGGCACATATTCAGGAATTTGAGGCAGAATGGAAAAACCGCAAGGCGCGGCGTGCAGGAAGGCCGGAAGTGACACCGATGTATAACATGGAGGATGCGCAGGGGGTTTTAGAGCATTTCGTTCCGTGTACATACCATGAAACGGTGCAGATCTGCGAGGGACTGACCATAAGGTTTGTCGATGCGGGGCATCTGCTTGGCTCCTCCTCCATTGAAATATGGGTGACTGAGGATGGCGAGACAAGAAAACTTGTCTTTTCCGGGGATATTGGAAACTACAACCGTCCATTGATCCGTGATCCGGAATATCTTGAGGAAGCGGACTATGTGATCATGGAATCCACTTATGGAAACCGCAATCACAATACACCGCCGGATTATGCGGCAGAACTGGCAAAGGTGATGAATTCCACGTTTACCAAAGGCGGAAATCTGGTCATTCCGGCATTTTCTGTCGGCAGGACGCAGGAAATGCTTTACTATATGCGCCGGATCAAAACCGAGGGGCTGCTGCCGGAGTATCCGGGATTTGAAGTATATATCGACAGTCCGCTTGCCGTGGAGGCAACAAATATTTTCCATAAGAGTGTGGAAGAGTGCTTTGATGAGGAAGCAAGACAGCTGGTACAGTCGGGCATCAACCCGATCCAGTTTCCGGGACTGAAAGTGGCAGTTTCCAGTGAAGAATCCAAGATGATCAATTTCAACCAGAAATCCAAAGTGATTATCTCGGCTTCCGGCATGTGCGAAGCCGGTCGTATCCGGCATCATTTGAAACACAATCTGTGGCGGACGGATTCTACGATTCTGTTTGTCGGTTATCAGGTGCCGGGAACGCTGGGCTATTCTCTGTTAAACGGAGTAAAAAAGGTAAAACTTTTCGGAGAGGAAATTGAGGTCAGAGCAAGCATTGTAAACCTTCCGGGTATCAGTGGTCATGCGGACCGGGATCATCTGACCGCATGGATTGCAAACTTTAAGAAGCCGCCGAAGAAAGTGTTTATTGTACATGGCGAGGAAACCACCGCGGTAGAGTTTGCGGAACATGTCAAAAACGATGTGGGATTTGATGCTTTAGCTCCATATAGCGGGGATGCGTATGATCTGCTTACCGGAGAACAGATCGCACAGGGAAGCAGACAGCTTGTGGAGAAAAAGACACAGGGTGTTTACCGTGCAAAATCCGGCGCGTTTGACCGCCTGATGATAGCAGGAGAACGTCTCATTGCCGTTATTAAAAAATGTCAGGGCATGGCGAATAAAGATCTTGGAAAGTTTGCGGATCAGATCAATTCGCTCTGCGATAAGTGGGACCGGTAAATTTGAGGGGAAAGCGGGACTTACGTCCCGCTTTTTCCATGTCTGGAACAACCGGATGAAAATGAATAAAAAAACAGCACATGGGAATCCTTTATTATAAATCCAATTATAACGGAGGAATCCCATGTCTACGTACAAAGTTGAAATATGCGGGGTAAATACGGCCCAGCTGCCAATACTGAAAGAAGAAGAAAAAGATGAACTTTTCAAAAAGATAAAAGCCGGCGACAAGGCATCCAGAGAAACCTACATCAAGGGAAATCTCCGGCTGGTATTATCCGTGATCAAACGGTTTAATAATCATAATGAAAATGTGGACGATCTGTTCCAGATTGGCTGTATCGGACTGATGAAGGCAATAGATAATTTTGATACGAGTGTCGGGGTGAAATTTTCCACCTATGCCGTCCCGATGATTATCGGTGAAATCCGCCGGTATCTGCGGGATAACAGCAGTTACCGCATTCCGCGTTCACTGCGTGATATTGCATATAAAGCCATGCAGGCAAAGGAACGGCTGGCAAAAAATGCACAAAAGGAACCGACTCTCGAAGAGATTGCAGCCGAATGTGAGATTCCGGTGGAGGATGTGGTGTATGCCCTGGATGCCATCCAGACGCCCTTAAGTCTGTTTGATCCGGTCTATACGGATGGAGGGGACACCCTGTATGTGATGGATCAGATTTCGGACAAGAAAAACAAAGAAGAGCACTGGGTGGAGGATTTGTCACTTTCCGATGCCCTGTCACATCTGAATGAACGGGATGAGCATATCATCCGTCTGCGTTTTTTTGAGGGAAAGACACAGATTGAAGTCGCGGATGAAATTCATATTTCGCAGGCGCAGGTGTCGCGGCTGGAGAAAAATGCGTTAAAAAGTATGCAGGGGTATCTGCGTACATGATAGCGGCCTGTTGTAAAATGGTTTTGTTATTGCTATAATGTGGAATATACAAAACGGAGAGGAAAAGAAATATCCGGCAGTAGAAAATTGCATTCTTGCTTTTTGCGGTGTACTGTGCTATACTGTCAACCGTTGCAGATTCTGTAAACAGGGAATTGCACGAAAAATTACCGAGTGTTCGAGACCTTCCACTCGTAAAACAAAACTAAAGGAGACAAATGGATATGAGAGACAAAAAGGTAACATTTATTGTTCAGGCTGCTGTGATTGCAGCACTTTATGTAGTGCTGACTTTTGTAGCCAACGCACTGGGACTTGCATCCCACACGATTCAGGTACGCTTTTCCGAAGCACTGTGTATCCTGCCTGTTTTTACGCCGGCAGCGATTCCGGGACTGTGGATTGGCTGTCTGCTTGCGAATCTGCTGACAGGCGCCGTGATCTATGATGTCATTTTCGGAAGCATTGCCACGCTGCTGGCAGCGGTATGTACCTATCTGCTGCGCAATCACAAGATTGCATGCACATTTCCGCCGGTTATTTTTAATATGATTATTGTTCCGTTCGTGCTGGTCTATGCGTACGGTATTCCGGCAGTATATTTCCACGGTGTGAATGTAACCATCCCGTTTAATGCCATGACGGTCGGAATCGGAGAGGTGATTTCAGTATGCGTTCTTGGAAGCATTCTGATGCGTGTACTTGCAAAATACAGAAATGTCATGTTCCGTGCCACCGCACAATAAAAAATTATATCTGATAGAAGGTTCTGGAAGTCCCTGCGAGAGCAGGGGCTTTTTATTTTAAGAAATTCTGTAAATAAGCCAGACAATTTTAAGAAAACCTTAATGTCATTCCAAAATAACGTATGTTATCATAAATGACAGGAAACCGTAAAGAACATTTATGGAAGGAGAAGATTATGAAAATTAGAAAGACAATCTGCAGTCTGCTTCTGGTATGCCTGGCATTTTTAGGCATATTTTGTGGCAGAGCAAATGTATATGCAGATCAGAAACAGGCATTGTCGGCAACGGTGACTCTGCTGAAACAGGAAAAAGACTGTGTCGTACAGGTGGAGGCAAAAAACAGCGGGGCGGATTTTACCGGGAAGGTGCGTCTGGTGTTTTCCGGTACCGACAACTCCAACGGCTGCGCATTTGAACAGCGCCTGACATTGCCGCAGAACGGAAAAAAACAGTATACAATGACCATTCCGTATGCGGATGTCAGCCAGACACGCGGAAACGGAATCGTGGCATTTATCGATGAAAAGGGAAACGTTGTGGCAAAGGAAGCATTTGCCAGTATTTTTGGCAAAGAAAAGCGCGGTATTGGTGTGGGAGTGCTTTCGGATCATTATGATGCGCTTGGCTGGATGAGCATGAGCGGCCAGACCTATTATCTTCACGGAAAAGACCAGAATGTATATCTGACACAGATGGACGCGGATACATTGCAGGCGCAGCTGGATGAACTGTATTTTCTTGTGATTGATTCCTACGATGTGAGTTCACTTGGGAAAGAGAAGATCAAGGCAATCGAGAAATGGGTGAAAAACGGTGGATGGCTGCTGATTGGAACCGGAGAGCGCGGCAAAGATACACTGGGTGGTTTTGATTCCTCATTTATGGAGGTCAGCTGCAAAAGCGTCAGCAAAGTGGGAGAAGAAAATGAGGTATCGAAAGAAATGCAGCAACTGGGAAGTTATTCCGGATTTACCGGGATTGATTTTTCACAGATGCCGGTTGCAAAGCTGCAGCGGAACAATACAAATGCAAGCAAAAGCGAAGCTTATCCAGGGTGGGTGTATGCCTGTGGGGATGGTGCCATCGGTGTATGTGCCATTTCTTTTGGCGAAAAACAGATGCAGAAAGTTTCCCCGGATCTGTGTTACGGAATTTATGACCAGGTGGCAGGATATTCCATGAGCTATTCCCAGTATGTCAATGACGAGGAATGGGGATGGAGTGGGGAAAATGCATTCGGTGTCATTGACCACCTCAATACGGCATTGGATTTTTCCTGGCTGAAAGTTCTGATAGTGGTCTATGTGATCGTTGTTGGACCGGTGCTTTATCTTCTGCTTTGCAAGATGAAAAAAAGAGACTGGTACTGGCTGGGGGTACCGGCGCTTGGCATAATTTTTATCGGTGTGGTATTTATCGGCGGGCGGAATTTAAAGCTGCATGAGACACGGGTGTATTCGGTGACCGCACAGCAGGCGGATGGAAAAAGTACCACTGGTATCGCCACCTATTACAATGCGTATCATTCCGGGGTAAAACCGTGGAAGGTACGGCTGAATGATAATTACGCATATGGTGGTACAGGTCTCAGTGAATCTTATAGTATGGCATCTTCCGGCAGGGTATATGAAGACCGTTATCACTATTTGGTGGAATATGACAGGGGGCTGTCCCTTGGGGTAAAACCGCAGAGCAATTTTGAAAATGCCTATTTGTTTGCGGCAGGAACTGCCAAAGGATGTGGAAGCATAGACACCAGTGGTCTGGTGCTCACGCAGCAGGGGGAAGCATAACAAACAACACGTCCTATGATTTCCCTTATCTTGTCTGCGTGTCGGATGATACGGTCATGGTATTTTCGGATGTAAAAGCAGGTGAGACCATAACGATAGACGGGAAAAGTAAAAAACCACTGCTGTCCCAGCAGATTTCTTATTTTGATGATGTCTACAGCGTGTTATCGCAAGACAACATGAATGGAAATACATATTCGTATAAGCATAAGGATATGGCAGCCGCACTGTATCTGGGACTGTGCCAGATCCGGCGGAAGAACGATGTGTCGGGTACTGTTGTAGTGGAAGGAGTAACCGCAGACTACGGAAAAACCATAGAGAGCAGGTGCTCGGAAATTTCGTTTGGCTGTCTGTACACGATTGCCGGTCAGGAGGTGTCCAATGCTTCAAATTAGTCATTTGTATAAAAACTACGGAAAATTTCAGGCGGTCAGGGATCTGAACCTGCATGTGCCCAAAGGGGATCTGTTTGGCTTTGTGGGACCAAACGGAGCCGGAAAGACAACAACAATCCGGATGGTATGCGGACTTATGCCGCCGACAGAAGGAACCATTACGATCCATGGCGTGGATGCCCTGCTGCATCCGAAGGAAATCAAAAAGCAGATCGGTTATGTGCCGGATTTCTTTGGTGTATATGACAATTTAAAAGTCAGCGAATATATGGATTTTTACGGTTCCATGTACCGTATGACTTCCAGGGAGATCACTGCGGTATCCAATGATCTGCTCGAGCTGGTCAATCTGTCAGACAAAAAAGAGGTTTATGTGGATACGCTTTCCCGCGGAATGAAGCAGCGGCTGTGCGTGGCACGGGCACTCATTCACAATCCTTCTCTTCTGGTGCTGGATGAACCGAATTCCGGTCTGGACCCGCGTGCGCGTGTGGAGATGAAAGAACTTTTGCAGAATCTGCGCAGCATGGGAAAAACCATTGTGATTAGTTCCCATATTTTGTCGGAGCTGGCAGAGATGTGCAACAGCATCGGCATTATGGATCACGGAAAACTCGTAGAAGCAGGAAACATTGAGGATGTCATGGAACATGTTTTCGGTGGAAATCGGATCGTGGTTTCGGTTCACGGGGAGATGGAGCCGGCAGTGCGCATGCTTAAGGAACACCCCCAGATCCGTGTGGAATCGGTGGGAGAAAAGGAAATCCATATCTCGCATGCCATGAAAGAGGAAGAAATCGCGCAGTTGATCGCACAGATGATACAGAATGGAATTATAGTGACAGGATTTTATAAAGAAGAGGGAAATCTCGAATCCCTGTTTATGCAGCTGACAGGAGGGCAGGAAGATGAGAATTAATCCAATGGTAAAAAAAGATATTAAAGTACAGGCGCGCAGTATGCGGATCTGTTGGGAAATATTTGCTTATGAGGCGATTATGGCAGTTGTATTTTTCTTTGCCATGTTTTTGTTTTCCCAGCAGATGACCTATTCGTCAGCAAACATATACAGCAGCATTGTCTGGCTGTATCCGGCACTTGCGGTCACGCAGATTTTTATTCTGGGAGTGGTAGTTCCGGTGCGCACGGCTTCTGCAATTTCGGGTGAGAAAGAGCGGCAGACCTTTGATATTATGATGACAACCAGCATGACCGGATTTTCCATTATTATGGGAAAGGTGCTCACCGCGATGATCCAGAGCATGTTTTATGTGGTGGCAGGACTTCCGATCGTAGCACTGGCATTTGTCATCGGCGGACTCTCATGGGGCAATCTGTTCTGGTTTCTGGCAGTATCATTACTGGTTTCGTTCGTTTCTGCAAGTATTGGAATTTTGTGTTCTTCCATCTGTAAAAAAACGATCAGTGCCATAATTTTATCGTATGGTATCTATGTTCTGCTGTTTATCGGAAGTTTTCTTCCCTATCTGGTCACCTCGGTTGTCCGCATGTCAGGTGGTGTACCGGAAAAATCCTGCTGGGTGCTTCTGGTCAATCCGGGCATGTATCTGCTTGAATTTTTTACATGGAGTATGACTGGAACATCCGTGGCGGAAGAACTGATTACAAATTACGGGAAAACACTTTCTGTTTCGGGTGCTGCCGTACATTATGGATGGATGGCCGTTTCCACGCTTTTATTTGTGGCACTGGCATTTGTCTTTCTTCTGATTGCGATGCGGCGGATCAATCCGATGGCAGGATATGGAAGAAAACATGCAGGGGGAAAGCAGCATGGATGAAAAAGCATTTCTGCTGCAGGAAATCCGTTACAGCAAAAGAAAACAGAACGTAAAAAAGTTCCTGCGCTATGAAAGCACAGGAATTGCCGCAGGTGGAACCATCGCCATGGTGCTGGAAGGATGTGCGGTGTTTGTCCCTTTTTATACGGTGCATGTGTGGGCTGTTTTGGCAGTTTTATGTGGTGCGGCAGCTGGAGGCATTTATACGGTAATGAAGAGATGTACCATGGTACAGGCAGCACAGCAGATCGACCGTTTCGGGTTTCAGGAACGGATCGTGACGGCATATGGGCGTATTGGAAAAGAGGGCAGTATCGACCGGATGCAGCGCAGCGATGCCGTGCATATGTTACAGGAAGACCATGCATGGAAAAAGGCGCGTGTTTGTCCGGACCGAAGGAAACTTGTGGCACTTTTTCTTTCCCTTGGGCTGGCGCTTGTTCTTTCGTTTGTGCCGTCCCCCGCGCATAAACAGGTGAAACAGCGGCATGCCATCCGGCAGGAAGCCCGGGAAAAGGAAAAAGAAATCCAAAAAGTGATGGATGCCTTAAAACAGACCGACACCTCTTCCATGACAAAAGAACAAAAGAAAGCCCTGCAGGAACTGATACAGTCACTGGCCTTATCGCAAAAAGAAATGCAGCAGGCAGATACGAAGCAGACACTGGCATCTGCCGGGCAGAAACTTTCTTACAAGTATGGACAGGCGGCACAGATTTCCGGGGCGGATGCCCTGGCATCGGTACTTAAAAATATCCAGGTGAATACCAATACAGGAAACCAGCTGGCACAGGGGGATGCACAAAACACTACACAAAGCGGTACGCAGCGCGGGGAATCCACGCAGTCTTCGGAAACCAGTTCCCAGGATTCCGGGGATGGGGAAGATTCGGGCAGCGGAAAGGACGGAAGTGGAAGTGGCAATGGAAGTGGAAGCGGAAACGGCAAGGGGACAGGAAATGGAAACGGAAGTGGAACAGGAAACGGAACAGGCGGCGGACGCGGAACCGGATCCGGAGGGGGAACACATGATTATGTGAGTGTCCCGAATAAACTCGGAAACGACAGCAGTATCACAAAGGACAAGGGGGATTCGAAGAATTCCGATTATTACAAGGCGAAGAATGGTCTGGCATGGAAAGGAGAACACGTGGATTTAGATTCCGTGGTCGGCGATTACACGAAAGAGGCCTACGAAGGCATTGCCAATGGAAAATATCCGGCCGGCATGGAAGATGTCATCCGGAATTATTTTGAAAATCTGAACTGATGGAGAGGAGATCTTATGACAGAATATGAAGTATGCCAGCAGAACACCATGGCATGTGAACAGGAAATTGCAAAGGGAATTATCGGACAAAAAGACGTCATCCGCCAGGTCATGCTGGCACTTCTGGCGGGCGG
>OCSG01000925.1_pt1 | contig 21558 bp, 20 predicted proteins | sample 1538831 | NCBI WGS metagenome assembly OCSG01 (sample SAMN04571729, study PRJEB22368) | human gut metagenome | biome: human gut; material: stool | host: Homo sapiens | place: Luxembourg | collected 2012-09-20 | reverse complement strand
TCGAACCAGCTGCCGAACGGATCGTTAAAGAAATTACGCTCAAACGCGTCCATTTCACGGAACGGGTTGTAAGCACTCAGGTTGTTTCTTCTATCATTATTGTTACGATACGGTCTCATGTCAAACATAAGTCATTCTCCTCTTTGTTGTGATGTTTTCGTCTCAAAAGCTGCATGTTTTCACGTTTATCGTGTTCACTTTATGTTCCAAGGGAACCACCTCTTTGTATTCATCTTTTCTTTTCGATTATCAGTATAGTGGTACTTTTCGCTTTTTGTGTTATGCGTTTTTTACGAAATTGTTAAACCTGCACTTTTTTCTTTAGAAAAAACATTGCATGGAAAATAACGCTGTGCTATACTGAAAAAAACGGGATGCCTTTGCGCAGAAAAAGCTGCACCGTGTGGAGGCGTACTGCCACCCGGATAATGTGAATTCCTGGCACTTACTGGAGCGCCTCGGCTTCAAACGCGAAGCGCACCTGCGCCGCGACATCTGGTTCAGAAAAGACGAAACCGGGCGCCGATTTGGCAGGATACGTACATTTTGTGTGCGGTATGTCGTTTTACTTTGGCAGTATTCAGACGGCGGAGAACGCGGAGGACGTGCAGGGCGCGAACATGGGCGTTTTGGAAGTCGTCATCACGGCAGCGATGATTTTACTGGCAACGGGATTATCTGTGATTTTAGTCAACCGAAAGTTCAAGCAGGAGTCGATAGAGCTTTTGAACAGAAAAAGTGATTAAAGTTCACGACTTATTGACAGTGTGTTCGATGGTTTCTATACTGAAAGCGGTATAAAAAACGATTTACGGGAGGTGCACTATAAAGAATCACAGAAGGTACATTTAAAACGGGTAGAGCATGGTTTGGTTTAAACTCAGAAAAGGAGAGAGTGTGATGAATGAAAAAATCTCAGAAAATACGTATACACTGCATAATCAGGTGGAGATCCCCTGTGTAGGCTTTGGCACCTGGCAGGTACCGGATGGAGAGACGGCGGCTAATGCTGTGATGCATGCCATTGAGGCAGGCTATACCCATATTGATACAGCTGTAGTATATCACAATGAAATCGGAGTCGGTGCAGGAATCCGGATGTCGGGGGCAGCGCGTGAAAAGCTGTTTGTTACAAGCAAGCTCTGGAATGATGTCCGGGGATATGATGAGACTTTGAAGGAATTTGGAAACTCTTTAAAAAGGCTGAATATGGATTATCTGGATCTGTTCCTGATTCATTGGCCTCGTCCCATTGCTTTTCGGGACAATTATGAGGAGGTAAACAGGGAGACATGGAGAGCCTTTGAGCATCTGTTAAACGAAGGATATGTGCGGGCAATCGGTGTCAGCAATTTCCTTCCGAAACATTTAAAAGCATTGTTAAAGAGCGCAGAGGTCGTTCCGATGATCGATCAGATTGAATTTCATCCTGGCTGGATGCAGCCTGAGACAGTATCATTTTGTGAAGAACATGGGATTTTAGTGGAGGCCTGGAGTCCTTTGGGCTCTGGAAAACTGCTGTCTGATCCGGCTCTTGTGGCTCTTGCCGAAAAGTATAACCGGTCAACTGCACAGATCTGTCTGCGCTGGTGTCTTCAGAAAGGGAAATTGCCACTTCCAAAATCGACAACACCTTCCCGCATCGAAGAAAATTTGCGTCTGTTTGATTTTCAGATATCAAAGGAAGACTCCGATTTGATTGATGGTCTGGCCTGTGTGGGCCGTACGGGATCGGATCCGGATAATGCAAAATTTTAAAGTGATTTTTACTATTTGGTGGAAAAAGGGGGTTGTCGGGAAATAGATAACCTCAAACAGGGCTCGATAGAGCTTTTGAACAGAAAAAGTGATTAAAGTTCACGACTTATTGACAGTGTGTTCGATGGTTTCTATACTGAAAGCGGTATAAAAAAACGATTTACGGGAGGTGCACTATGAAGAAGCACGACTTTGGCGCGTGGTTTCTTCTGTGTGAACTCCTGTTTCTTTTTGCACCGGGTGTTTCGGCCATGGCAGAAGAGACGGAGCCGCTGTTCGCATTCGCAGCACAGGCAGAAGAGGTGCGTCCCGGCGGATCGTTCGCCGTGACCTGCACGCCGGCGCGCGGGGACATCGGCGCGTTCGTGCTGTTTGCGGATTTTGACGCGGAAGTCATAGCCACCGCGAAGGCCGAGTTGCCGGAAAGTGTGAAATCGCGCCACGTGTATACCTCGCAGCAGGACGGACGTTTTGCGCTCGTTTACACGGCGAAGGACGGCGGCGCGCTCACGGAGCCGTTCACGCTGGTGTTCCGCACGGAGCGCGGCGCGGAGTTTGATGCGGTGACGGTCAGCTTTTCCGTGACCGATGCGGCGAACGCTGTGGGGCATGAACTGATAGATACGGTGCAGACGACGGAAAAGACGTTCACTTACGTGAAAGAGCCGGAGATCAGCGCGGCACTGCTTTCGCTCATCCCGCCGACGGGCACGCTTTCCCCGAGCTTTGACCCGGAGAGGTTCCAATATTCGCTCTCGGTGCCGTTTTCCGTCACGTCACTCGTTTTCGACGCCCAGCCGGCAGAGGACTGCGCTGTGCGCGTGAACCGCAAAAATCTCGGCGCGGGCGGCAGCACGGTCGATTTTGAATTCACCGTGACGTCCGAAAGCGGCGAAACGGCAGTGTACACCGTGGCCGTCACGCGTGAGACAAAACCCGTGACGGCGGTGGCAGGAAAGACGGGCACGTCCGCCGCAAAGGGAAAAGACGCGGCAAGCAGTGAAAAGTCTGCGGAAAGCGAAGCCGCCGAAGCCAATGTAGAAGAAGCACCGGCCGAAACAACCGTTGTGACAGGAGAAGCACGCGACGCGGATCTGACACAGACGGAAGCGGAGAAAAACGCCCGTGCGGCACAGACAGACCGTCTTGTTACGGCCGCCATCGTGCTGCTTGCGGTGGCGTTTGGCTTTATGCTCGCCGTTTTGTGGCAGCGTGTTTCCGAAAAGAAGGGGGAAAAGTCCGGTCCGCGCCACGGCGCATGATGCACACGCTGCGCTCTGATTTCATACTATGAACTGCGAGCTTGTCTTGCAAGTATAGTTTGAAAGGAGACACAGCACATGGCAGATGAAAACACCATGCTGCGCGGCTGCCGCACCACCTGTACGCCGCTGCCCGAGGACCCTGTGCCCGGCATGGCCTACGTGCCGTTTCAGCAGTGGAGCGAAACCTACGAGCCGGCGCGCGCGTTCGATGACGGCACACTGTTCCCGGTTTTGAATAAACCGTTTTACGGAAGGCGGGGTGAGCCGCGGTGAACGAACAGCAGCGTTTAAGGCGGCACATTTCCGCCGTGCAGTTCGCAATGTGGGAGCTGCATTTGTATCTGGATTCGCATCCGTATTGCAAAGAAGCGGCAAAAAAGCTTGCTGCTTACCGCGAGGAATACGATAAGCTTACGGTCGAGTACGAAAAAGCGTACGGCCCCTTAAACGAGACTTCGCGCTCAACGAGCCGCTGGGCGTGGATCAGCGACCCGTGGCCGTGGGAAACGGAGGCGAACGAGTAATGTGGATTTATGAGAAGAAGCTGCAGTACCCTGTACGCATCAAAAACCCGAATCCCGCGCTCGCAAAGCTCATCATAAGCCAATACGGCGGCCCTCACGGAGAATTAGGCGCTTCCCTGCGCTACCTCAGCCAGCGTTACTCCATGCCCTACCCGGAGCTTCGGGCGATATTGACGGATATCGGTATCTCTGTTTCAGAAATGCCGCTTTTGGGGTCTAAAACGCCTTTTGAGGCCTTTGCGACGGCGTAACTCCACTTAATGGGGAGCAAATTCAGGTAAACATCGACGGTATCCTTGCTTTGGACGACCATTCTTTCTAAAATCTGTGAATAAAACGCATCTTCATATTCTACACCGCTGACGATCTCATGAATGGCAGCGGTGATTTCTTTCATCACGCTTTCCTGCTGATCGGCGAGGAGGTGCTGCTGGTCTATGCCGCTGATCGTATCTTGAAGCTCGGAGATCTCCTTATCGCAGGCTTCGCGTTTAGTGATGAATTCCTGCTTGGTGATTGCACCGGATATGCATAGGTCAATCAGCTGCGTGCGCTTATCTTCGACAGTTTGAATTTGCTCTTTGAGCTTTTCAATATGCGAATAGTTGGTGTTTACGGAAAGCACGGATTGAATGACCGAAAGCAAATTAGCGGTGATTTTCTTTTCCTCTAATTGCAGGCTGCGGGTCACGAGGTACATGATATGAACGGCATCTTCATTGCGAATGCTGGGATTTGAGCAGCCAAGCGGATTTCCGGCTTTATCGGTGTGCGGGCTGCCTTGTGTAGCGGACTTGTAGCATCGCCATGCTTTGTAGCGGGTTCCGTTATTTCGATTTTTATATCTTGCCACATAGCTGGAGCCGCAGCAGCCGCACTTGATTTTGCCGGAGAACGGATAGCGATTGCTGTGCTTGGCTTTGCCTTCCTGCGTTAGAGATTTTTCATCTAAAATACGATTGGCTTTCTCAAAAAGCTCTCGGGAAACGATGGGGTCGTGGTGGTCTTTGATGATGACAAATTCTTCTTCGCCGCGGTTATATTTCTTTTCGTGAGAGAGAAAATCCGGCGTGAAAGTTTTCTTTTGCACGAGGTCGCCGCAATACTTTTCGTTGCGGATCACGCGCAAAATGACGGTGTTGCTCCACTCTTTGACGCGCATAGGCGTGATGCCTGCTTCGCGAAGCTCGCGCGCGATGACGTGTGTGCCTTTGTTTTCATTTGCAAACTTATGGAAGATAAGCCGCACGATTTTGGCGCCGCCTTCATTTACCGTCATTTTGCCGTCTTTAACATCGTAGCCCAACATGCTTCTGCCGAACACAACGCCTTGTTCCATCTGGCGCTTTTGCCCCCACTTCACACGTTCGGACGTCTTGCGGCTTTCCTCCTGTGCAATGGAAGACATGATCGCCAAGCGGAGTTCTGCATCTCCGTCTAAGGTATTGATGTTGTCGTTCATAAAAATCACACCGACGCCGTGTTTTTTGAGGTCGCGCGTGTAATAGATGCTGTCGAGCGTATTTCTCGCAAAACGGGAAATCTCTTTCGTGATGATCAAATCGAAATCGCCCTCTTTGGCGCAGGCGATCATGCGCTTGAATTCGCTGCGCTTTTTGGTGTTGGTGCCGGAGATGCCTTCGTCCGCGAAAATCTCGTAAAGCTCCCAATCGGGGTTGCGCTCAATATACTGTCTGAAATACCGCTGCTGGCTCTCAAAGGAATTTGCCTGATCTTCGTGGTCGGTGGAAATACGGCAATAGGCAGCCACACGTTTTCGCACATCAACTATTTTTCGCTCTTGATTCATGCGTTCATATCGGTTCATATAAATCCTCCTTTTACAGTGAATGTTTCTGTGCCTATTATTATAGAAAGCGAAAATTGGTTTGTCGAATGTGCAAATTTGTTTTTACAGTTTGTTCCGGATGGCTTCCCCAATCCCGCCCCCTGAAGTTGTTAATTTTCTCGATCACATTAGAGAATGCTGTTGGCAGTTAAATATTCGTGTAAAAATCGGTGAAATTTTCTTTCACAAGGAATGTTTCTGTTTTATGGTATTACAGATTTGATTTTTGCTTTCTCTTTTTCCCAGTTCGGCTAAACATTCTTGATATTGAGCGGGTGTCAGCAGATTTCGCTGCTTTAGGGAGAGAAGGATGCCTTTCTGCAAGTTCAGAAAGAAAGCTGCATGCTCCTTTTCATTTAATTTCGGAAGCGGTTCACCGATATAGATAAATTCTCTGTGCGCCAAATTACCACCTCGTGGTGCAAGTATATGGGAGCTTACTTGTACCGGATAACAAATAAAAACAAAGTCTTTATGTTTTCAGCATTTATCCCATAACCCGATACTGACGGCGAGGGCTTTATAGGTGTTTGCACCACTTCCGGCGGGATATATGGTATATGTTTCACCTACATTCTGACATAAAAAAAGCCGAGGGAGTTTCATAGTGAAAACCTCTCGGCTATGTAGTTATCTGCATAGGCGTTGACCGTTTTATTTGCAAATCTATTCTGTTGTATGTGACAAGTATTGGAGAATGTGCCTTTGTCAAAAAAATTAGAATTTGCGCGAACCATTTTTTCGACGGAAGATATACAGATGTATTCGATTGCTATAATACGAATCTCTGCGCGATAAGCAATTTTTTCTGAAATCAGCCAATATTAAATAAAGTGGTAAGAAAGGTATTACAGTGCCCTCAGCAGAAATGCCATATACAATGGAAGCGTCAGAACTTGCCCCATGCGACCAACATTATAGTCTCCAAGCTTGATGGCGCTGTTGACGTGATATTTTTCCGGATGATTCAAAATCGTTTTTGTACTCTTGATGTTGCCGGTCGCCGCTTTTACTTCCACGAGCGTACACTCGCCTTTGTAGCGGATTACAAAATCTACTTCCAAGCCGGAATCCTTGTGGAAATAATAGAGCTTCCGTCCCATCTTTGCAAAAATATCGGCAATCAGGTTTTCAAAGATGGCACCTTTGTAGCCGAAAAGATTACCCTGCAGAATGTCATACTGCGTGCCGTCTTCCAGCATACTGACGAACAGACCCATATCGCGCATATATACCTTGAAAGTGTCCTCTTCGGCGTTGCCGTCCAGCGGCAGTTCGGTAATGGAGAGGTTATAGCAGCGGGAGATGATCCCTGCATCTTCGATCCATTGCAGGCTCCCGGCATATTTTGCAGCTGTGGAGCCTTTTCGGACAACAGAATACTGGAATTTCTTATTTTCCTTGGCTAACTGACGGGGGATGGACTGGAAGCACTCCTTGATGCGGGACTTGTCTTTCTTTTCCGCGTATTTCACCATGTCGTCTTCATAAGAACGCACGATGTCACGCTGGATACGCAGCACTTCGTTCATCTGCTTGCTGTCCACAAAAGTCTGTACCGCATCCGGCATTCCGCCGACGACGGCATATTGCAGCAGGAGCTGCTTCATGCGGCTGTGTAATGCGTCCGGCACCGGCGTTTCCGTATCCAATGCTTTTTGCAACATATCAATGACCGGCTCGGAGATCCCGTTTGCCCACAGGAATTCCTCAAAATCTAGCGGATACATATCAATTACGGTTTCCGAACCTACGGGAACTGATTTCGGCTCCTTGCCATAGCCTTTTACGCCGAGCAGAGAGCCGGTACCGATCACATCGTACCGACCGTCGATCCGAAAGAATTTCAATGCGGTTCGGGCCTCGGGGCAATCCTGTATCTCGTCCAACACCAGAACGGTCTCTCCGGTCTCAAAATCTGCCTCTTTTCCAAGCAACGCAGAAAGCAGCATGACAATGTTGTCAATGTCCAGAGACCCCGCAAAAACGGAAGCATAGTCCGGATTCTCAAAGAAATTCAGATAGACCACATGCTTATAATTTTTCTTAGCAAACTCCAGCACGGAAAAGGTTTTTCCGCACTGTCTACATCCTTTAATGATCAATGGTTTGTGTCCCGGTGTGTTTTTCCATTCAGTCAATCGCTTTTCTATTTTTCGTTTTAACATCGCGGCTCCCTCCGAATCGTTTTCCTAACTTTGCGCATAGCATATCACAAATTGTGAACTTTTTCAAGGGACTTTGATTATGAATTGAAAACTTTTTCGGGCGACTTTTTGCGATGAAATAAAACTTTTTAAAACGACTTTTTGCAAAAACTACGAAAATGCAACGCTTACTCCATGTTTTCAGCATTTATCCCATAACCCGATACTGACGGCGAGGGCTTTATCGATTTTCTGAATATAGGAATACGGCAGCCTGCCTAAACGGGCTTGCAGCCGTTGCTTATCCAAAACGCGTATTTGCTCAAGCAGAACGACGGAATCCGTGGTGAGATCGCCGAGCATGGGAATTTGTGCGTGCGTAGGAAGTTTCGCCTTTTTATGCCTTCGGCTTGTAATCGGCGCTGCCATACTGCCGAAAAAGTTCCCTTCACTATACACGACATTTTTCGGCGATTTATAAACGGGGTAAAGGCATTTATTTACAGATTGTTTGCATTTGACACGCTTATGGGGTGGAAATTCAGAATTTGAAATATAAAGCTGCTTGACCTTTTGCCTTGCAAATATATAATATAAACGAGATTATCATAAGGGCATACATAGAATGTTATTTTGGTGTATTCAATAAAGACGTTTTTGGAGATTGCAAAGGAAAGCACTGGCATTCTTCTGGTTAATGAAGATCATCTGGTGTAATTAGCACCTTATTGCAGCTGCTTTCTGCCCTTGCGATAGTGGTCAAGCGATAGGAGGCGGAGCAACTATGATCTATTATACTGCCGATACGCACTTCGGCCATGCTAATGTTATAGAGATGTGCGAGCGACCATATCCCGATGTAGACGCCATGAATGAAGCGATGATCGCGGCATGGAATGAACGTGTACATGGCAATGATACCGTATACATCATCGGAGATATGTTCTTTCGCTGTGCGGATCCTGAAAGTATCTTAAGGCGGCTTAAGGGGAAAAAGCGGTTGATCGTGGGCAACCATGACGGCTCTTGGATGGGAAAAGTTGATTTGAGCCGCTATTTTCTCAGTGTAGATAATTTTTTTGAGATTTCGGATGGCGCACATGGCTTGACGCTTTGCCATTATCCGATGCTGACTTGGAAGCACGCCAAACGAACTTACATGATCCACGGTCATATTCACGCAGATACCTCGGCGGATTTCTGGCCGCTGATTCAATGCCGGGACCATGTGTTGAATGCCGGTGTGGATCTGAACGGCTACCATCCCGTCACCTTCGATGAGTTGGTAGAAAATAACCGTAAATTTAAGGCTGAGCATGATGTGTAGAAGGCTGAAATAAGCTTCATCACTTTTATCTCGAAGCAAAAAAAAGACTTACCGGTTTATAAAAAAATTCCGTCGCAGTGAAAGCTGTGACGGAGAATCAGGGGTTGAACTACTACAATATGCTTGCAGTATGCTCCGGCAACGAACAAGCTCCCGAAGCGGATGGGCGGCGACACAAGAAACGCTTTTTTACATGTGATAAAAAGCGTGAGGACGCAACGCTCAAGGTAAATCCTATGGATCAAGCTACCATTGATACGATTTATTATTCGTCTGATGGAGCCATTCGGTCTGTCGATAGAGAAATTGACCATGATTTAAACACTCATTTAAACTTAAATTGCTCATTCTACGCGGTTACACTTCCTAAAAATCGACAAGCGGTACTGGAAGAGGTCCAGAGATCGGTTGTTGAACATGGCGGCGATATATTACATAACTGCATTACGCAGTTGCGATTATGGGAGCAGGAATCTGACCCGAAAACTCCGTATATAGGAATAGCGATCTGGTGGCTTAAAAAGCAAATTCAAATTTTATCCAAAGCGTAGGATCGTGACATGTAACGAAGTGAAATAGACCGGCGAATGCCGGTCTATTTCACTGTACTTCTGATATTTACCACATGTGCCCGCACTTATTACACTTATACTGCTTTCCGATTTTACCGCTTCCTACTCCCCATAGCTGAGCAGAAGCCGCGCGTTCGAGAGAATCGATTTTACGGTAGTCGGTCGCATGGCATTTCGGGCAGCAGAATTTAGACGTTGAGGTGGCTGCTGGGCGAGGCACTTCGGGCGGTTTGATGGGCTGGCCACAGTTTGGGCAGGCTGGGCAGTCGATGAGGGCAATGGTATTTTGCTGATTGGCTTTTTCTTGCTCTTTAAAAACGCCTGTGCAGATATTAGAACTTATGACGGGAACATGCTGAGTCCATTCGTAAACTCGTCCGCATTGACGGCACTTATACATAATCAGCTTTGTGTCGCTGCCGGCTTCGTATTTTTGACCCATTAAATCAGTTAGCACAGAATAACAATCTGGGCAGTGTACTTTGTCAGGATGGGCATCATAATACGCCTTGAGTGTAGCAGGATCATCCAACCGATCTTCTTTATAAATTAAATATTTGGGAATGATAACCCAATAAAGTGCCATTATAATAATTGCGATAATCCAACCCCCTGCTCCGTGACCAGCTGCGATACCTATAGACATCAGCGATAGTATCACGCCGATTGATAAGAACAGTGTTGCGTAGCCTTTCATAACAAATCTCCTTAAAATGTGTTATATTTCTCGATAAAAGTATAGCATAATTACAGTTGATATTCAAGGCTAATCCGTTGAAAGACGGAACAATCGGCGCATCAGATGCCTTCTTGGCTCTTTTCGGCAAAAAAATGGGTTTCCAAACGTCAGACGCAGTACACAGACGGTGCGGCAGCAATAGCAAGATATTTAGATGGAGTTAAAAACGGCAAGAAAGAACTGTCCGATTTTGAAAGTGCGTTTGAATCTGTGGACGAACATATCGAAAATCAAGCCCGAAATACAAGAAACGATGAGATCGCTTTAGCGGGTTACGGAGATCAATTACGTTTGACAGCCGAAGGATTACAAGAAACAGGCATCAAAGCAATGTTTGCAACGCTAAAAACGAAACTATTTGCCGCAGCATCAAAAGCAGCTCAGCTTGCGCTAAACGCTTTAGTCTCGGTTGGAATATGATATCTATGAGCCCGCTGGAGAAGCGCATAGCCGTCTGTGATTGAATCCGTGCCGTCGTTTTTGCCGGTATCGGCTTTGGACTCGCGCAGCGTCTTTTCAAGTGTCGGTGCGGTGCGCTCGTTTTTGGGGTAAACGGTAACGTCGTAGTTCCAGTTCATACCGTCAATGCTCGTCATGGGCAGTGAAAGCAGGAACGGCGCGGTGGTGTTGGAAATCGTTTCGGGAACCTGCGTTTCCACAAACAGATATAATCCCTGCTCGAGTTCCGCGGCCGAGGTGTGCCCTGTGCCATCCGTTTCCGGCATAGAAGTGCCGTTTTGGCGGATAAAAGCTTCCAGTGCGTTTTTTGTTTGGCTTTCCGCTGTGTTCAGATGATCGGAAAGCGCATCAATCAAGGTATCCGAAGTGAAATACAAGTCGCCGCGGTCGGTTTTGTAGGCGTCTTCGGAAGTGAGATCAAGGCAATTCATAAGCGCGGTGGTTTTGTCGCCGCCCGGCAATTTATACAGCAGCATATTTTGATGTTCGCCGTCCTTTGTTTCGGCATGTACCGCAAGATCGGCGATTTTGGCGTAGCTGAATACAACGCCTTCGATGGCATACGGCATCAGGGTGTTTTCCACGTTTTCGTCGGCATAACCGGTTGAAATGTACGTGTTGTCTCCCAGAACGCCGTCTGCGTGCGCAGAGGTGAAATCGTATTTATAAAGCGATACGGACGCTTTTCTGCCGGTGTCGATCACGGCCTGCGGAACAGAAGCCGCCGAAACCGATAGGATGCCGGAGAGTAAAACCAGTGCGGCGGAGAGAACCGCGCCGAACTTTGTAAGTCGTTTTGCTTTCATAAAGTTGTCCTTTCAAAACTTTTCTTTCTGAACATACAGAAGACCGAATAAACCGATCACGGCGAAAACCATACCGGTTGCGGCAGATTGCATCCCGTTTCTGCCCGCGGCGGGAAGCTCAAATTGATGCCCGTTGACGGCGGTGATCGTAATATCCTGCTGCAGGGTGCCGTTTACGTCCTGCGGCAAACTGCCTTCAAACAGCGGCTCGCCCAAAAGCTGAAAGCCGTTTTTGGTGCGCACTTCCGTGATGCGGTAAAGAACGGTGACATTTTGGTTTTTAACTTGCAAACCGCTAAACGTAACCTTGCCGTCCTCACCTGTTGTGAGCACACCGTCGGAAATCCCTGCGGATGTGCAGCTGCCGACGGAGATCGGATCTGCTTCTTTTCTTGCGCGGACAGGAGACCATGCAGTACCGCCGTCTGTCGAATATTGCAGCAGAAAAGAAACATCATTTAAGGCAGTGCCGTCCGGTGTGATTTTTCGGACGGAAACAGAGCCGGCGCTCGGTGTGTTCTTGCGAGTGATTTGAATGATCTGCTTGTCTTTTTCAATGGTAAACGGGTACACGGTGGAATCCAATTCATACCCCTGCGGCGCGGAGATTTCGCGGTAGTACCCGGAGCGCAGGTCGGATACGGAAATTCTGCCGTCTTTTCCGGTGGTTTCGGTTGCAATGACGTTTTTGTCGCTGTCCATAATCTCGAACACGGCGCCTGCAAGCGGTGTTTTGCCGTCTGCATCGACTTTGCAGATTTCGAGAGTGCCGCGGATCAGCGCGTTTTCAAACTGGACGGTTACACTGCCCTTGGCAGTCAGCGTAATCGTCTGCGGTTTCGGCTGGCGGTAAGAAGACGGCGTGTTGATCTCGGTCACGGTGTACTGAATCGGCGTGCTCGTACCTTCGCGAAAGACCGGCAGCTCGCTGATTTTGGCTGTACCGTTGTCGTCCGTTTTGACGGTTACACTCCAGTTATCGGTATCTCTCGTGACTTTGAAAGTGAAGCCGCTCTTCTTTCCGTCTTCGGAGGTCTTTTGAATGATCAGCTCACCGTAATTGATGCGTTCTGTTTGAAGGCGCAGATAGGCAGAAACGGTGGTTCGCCCGTCCGTAAAAGTCGCCATGCGCTGAATGGCGCTGTCTGCGCATTTCCAAACGGCAACGGCATTGGAGTTCCCGATGGAATAGCTTGCCGGATCGGTCACAATGCCATCTGTGAACTCCTTTTGCGTTGTGACGGTGAGTTTATCTCCGCTGCGGGAGAAATTCACACCGCTTAGGGAAAAATCAAAGTGGCTCAGCACATTGTTGCTGTCTGTTACGGTGGCAGTGTAGGCGGAACCGTTCCACTTGAGCTGGATCGCCGCAGCTTTTTGCGGATCGGCATTTGCGAAGCTCGGAATTTTGCATCCGTTCAGCAGCGCGTCTTTCAGCTCTGCATAGTACGTGCGAAATGCCGTGGGATTATAGGCATGCTTTGCCACAGTCTCCATTTCGGTATCTACGGTGCTGCTCCATGTCCAGTCCGTCACGCTGTTTCGGACGATATAATTTTTGCAGGCAGCCCAGACCAAAAGCTGCGTCACAGCCCATTTGGCGGTGTTTGCCTCGTAGTTGCCGACCTTACCGCCGCTTGGGTGAGTATCGCCCCAGCCACTTTTGCTGAGACCGTTTGTTTCGGAAAAGCCCTGTGCGATGATTTGCCGAACGGTCTCCTGATTTGCAAAAGAGAGATCGGTCCAGCTGTAATCAATGTCGCCCCATTGCAGGAGCTCCTTATCCAAGCAATACGCCGGATAATAAACGGAATTTGTGACCATTGCTTTTGCGGGCAGCCCGCCCAATGTGCCGAAGATCGTGGTGGTTACGGAGGATTTCAGGGAGTAAAAATGCACTTTGGAGATACCGGCCAGTTGATTTGCCGCGGCGTAGGCGGAAACTTCCGAATCTTCCAAGTAGAAATCCCGGTCGCTTAACGCGGCATCTTCCTGCTGGGTTTCTTCCGGCGGAGCTTCGGATTCCGGCATACCGGCTTCGTCTGCAAGCGCCGAGATCGACGCGGACCAGAGCAGCAGGCAGGCGGAAAGGAGCGCGCCGAGCCGTTTAGCAGTCGTTATCATTTGCATCACCTCTTGTTTTCTTTTTAATTAGGATATAATCCATACCCCTGCGCACCTGACAGTAGGTGCAGATGTCTTTTACGACCTGCATCTCATCTGCTTTTCGGATGGTGTACTTCCCGGAAAGGTAGAAGTCGGCGGCGCAGATCGGGCAAAGGCAGAGGACTTCCGCTTCGCGGGATCCTCTGTCGTTCGGCGATTTGTTCATTCCATGTGTTTCACCTCGCTTATAATAAATTGCAGTTCAATTTGCCCCGCCCCCGAGCTGCCAAGAGGAATTCTCAGGCCCGAAGCCCGAGAATTGCGTATTCGATTTTCAAGGTGCAGGAGGTCAAAATGACCTCTCACTTTTTACAAAGGAAAAATTCGACAATGTGTGCGCAGAAATTTTATTTTTCCATCAACTTTTTCGGCTTTTCGAGGATCTTAGCGGCTTTTCGGCTGATGTTGGACGGATGCACACCGTATTTTTTGGCGAGTTCTTTGCGGGAAACATGCTGAAAGAAGTACATACGGATGAATTCGGCATCGTCCGGGTCGAGTAAACGAAGGCAGGAATACATCTTTTCAATCATGAGCCGGTCTTCAGTTTGCTGTTCAATGTCCGTGTTTTCATCGCGCAGCGGGATTTCCTCGGATTTAAGGTCTAAATTGCATAAAAAAAGAGCGCTATCTAATTTTCTTAGATAGCGCTCACGTTCCTTCTCTCGGTAGAAGGCTTTGTAGGCGTCTTTTGGAACTTCCAGCAGAACGCCTTGTACCGGTATGAACCAGTGCGAAGCTTTGTAATTTTCAGTTGTGTTTCGTATGCGGCAAAATTCCGCATATGTGATTTGTACATATCCAACGTCTGTTTTGATATAGACGCATTTAGGCTCGTTTGACAATAGAATAACCTCCGATCAATTTGAATTCGATTTCAAATTGATCGGAGGCGGGGCGCGGGGAGAAGGAAAGTGGTGAAGTGCTCCGAAGATCGTAACCCCGGTAAAAATATAAGAACTATAGATGATGCAGAACACTAAACAGCTAAATATTCTGTTTTATTATATTGAATTTTTAAATTGCTTTGAATTAGCTTTAAGTTTTGTTTTGAATCTTTAAGAAAGGTGTTTTCTTCGTAAAAAATGAAAATTCGCAAGTTTGAATTAAAGAAATCCGGCACCAAATAAAAAAGACGATTTATGACTTTAGATGAACTCTCGAAAATATTTTGATCGATTGTATAAGCGGAGAAAAGTTCTTCAACGGATAGAGTGCGGCTGCCTTTTCGCCAATGTAAATAATATTCATATACTTCATCCTTTGTCATAATAGATCACCACTTTCAATTCTTTCTAATCAAAAACCTGTTCTTCATGTGACATAAAGAACAGGTTTTTGAGGTTTGTGTTGGGCTTCGATTACTTCTGAAGCATGCTCGGAACTTCGGGCTCATAGCCACAGCCATTGGAAGCTGCGCCGGCACCGAGCGATGCAAACAGTTCAACAATCTTTGCCAAAACTGTCCATGCGTTCATACACTTTCCCTCCTTGTGCTATTCTTTTCAAATAAGGTGATTACCATCATAATGGCAACTGCCGATAACGACAGTGCCCAGGTAGCTAAGTAACGAGTGGGCATACCGGTGATGTACAAAATTAAAAACAGCAAAAAATCAATCGAAACGATAATTCGAGCTGCTTTTTTATTTTGCGCATAGAGCCGCTCCGATAATGGATGTTTAGTGCTTCGAATAGGAGAGAGAAGAAAAATGGAGATACAAGATAAAATAGCAAAAGGAATAAGCAGAGGCTTGTACCACTGAATAACTTCGCTCAGAAGGTATACAAATGCGAAAATAGCATTTGTCAGTATGAAGCATCTTGAATAGGTGGGAGCGTGGTATCCACCGGAAAAAAGGCGCAGGAAGAAAAAGATATATAAAAACAGCAAAGAAGAATATACATTCTTAAATATAATAGAAAGTAAAATAATGGAAAGTATAGACGATAGAGTTGATAAGCTTAGTTCGAAACCGTATACAAAAACCGGACGCTTTTCTTCAGAAAGCGGGCAATGACGGTATAAAGTGTGGGTTAAGTATTCAGCGCAGCTATGTAACATTTATTCACCTTCTTACAAGGTGTAGTATACTATTTTATATAGATATAAATCATAGTTTTTGCGCGAATTGTAAGATTTTATGTCTTAAACTGTTGAAACGCACAAAAGAACTTCTGAAATGAAGGTGTGGTTGTCATAAGAGTTTTTTAGCCAGCCGTTATATTTATTTACAGTGTCCTGAATATTTTTGATTCCGAGACCATGAAGGTTTCCGTCTTCTTTCCTTGTTTTTAGCGCTCCGCTTTCTGAAAAGGGATTTTCGGCAGAGGCGTTCTCCACACGGAAAATGAGAAATCCTTTCTTTTGTGTAAGCATGATTTTTACATAGCGTGCAGAAATATCAGTAATCTGACGGTTGGCCTCCAGTGCATTTTCAATTTGATTTCCGAGTATGGCGCACAAATCTACGGGAGCAACGGGAATATGTGCAGTGAAGTTAACTTCGTATTGAAAATAGATTTGCTGTTTTTTAGCTTCTGCGGCAGAGCAATTCAAAATGGCATCAATTACATCGTTTCCACAGCGGCATAAATGAACTTCTTTATACGAAATCGATAACAAATCTCCGACATATTTCTGTATTTCACCGTTCTGAGCAGCTTCAGCCAATCCGAGAATTGCTTTGAGATGATGATGAAAATCGTGCAATCTTTTAGCGTTTTCTTTCATATCCTCATGCAGCATTTGATAGTTCTGCTCCATTAACTGATTTGTGCGTAGTAAAAGCTGTTTTTGCACATTTTCGTGCTCTCTTGCGGAGGTGTTCAGCAGTAATAGGAAAAGCGTGGCAAAGAATAATATTAAAATTAAAAAGGATATGATAGACGCTCGGTAAAGCTGGATATAGTCTTCTGATAAAATTGCCCTAAAAAGAATTTGAGTTATAAGATATACGAGAGAACCAGAGAAAAGTAAAGTGATAAGCCAGCGAGATTTTAGCTCTGATAATTTAGAAAGGTATTTCCGCGCAGCCATGTATAAAGCAATGTCGGTTATTTTATCCAGAATAAGATATAAACAGCGTAGAGGTCCTGGCGTCATAAATACGTTAAACGCTATGGAGAATTGATCTCCACCATAAAGCCAACAGAATATAACCATAAGAATATACCCCGTCGTTAGAATAACAAACATGGTCGTAATGCTTATGGAGATACGCAGCAGAAAATTTCCGCGTGAAAGGATGCGTGAAATTACTGTTAAATATAAAATAGACAACACAGGCGTAATAAAAGAAAAAGCAGAAATCTGATTGCATACGGCCACAAGAATTGCGTTGAACAGGGAGAAAGATAAAAGCAGATAAGCCTGTTTTTTCTCTTCAAATTTCCGACCACCGGATTCGGTGACAACAACTAACATTACAAAACATTCTATATATGTCATAAGCCAATCTACAATTTGATATGTCATTTTACTAGTCCATCTCCCCACAAAGATAAAATAGCTTCTTTTACTTTCGGCATCATGGGCCGGCTGACCGGCAGCGCCTCTCCGTTTAACATGATAATAGAGTTACCGCACAATTCTTTAGCATAATCTAAATTTACAAAATAACTTCGATCTACGAAAATGAATCGCGGGTCATTGAGGATGTCAAATAGTTCTTTTATACCTCGATTATCTTTGATCACACCTTGATTTGACGTAATGATTTGCACACTGCGGGCAGTTTTTCGAACATAGATAATATTCTGGTAAAGTACTCTGCTGAAATTTTTATAGTGCTGAACAAGTAGCGAATGCTGATCTTGTTGCTCTAATGTGTGAAGAGCTTTCTGTAAAGTCTCAGGCAGAGTTTCGTCTACATTTAATTTTGAAATAAATCGAAGTGCGTCTACCTTATAGCCTTCCGGCGCATATTGTAAATGAGAGGTTAAAAAGATTAATGCGACATTGGGCTGATACTTTCGAAGATCAGCCGCAACTTTGAATCCATCTATCTGAGGCATTTCAACATCTAAAATGAAAATATCAAAGCGATCTCCGCTGGCAACGGAAGCGGTGAGTGCTGTTGGATTTACGAAAGATGCAATGGCTGCGTTTTTCTCTTCAAAACGTAACAGCTCTTGTATTTTTCCTGTGAGTTCTTTGAGAAACACAGCGTCGTCGTCACATAAAGCTATTTTCAACATAATGAACACTCCTTTTCCTTTATTCTATCATGATAAAGATCATCGCACCATCTCTTTTGTGCATTTTTATTTTTTAAAGCGAGAGCTGGCTGTTAAAGGAAAATTCAATAGATATTTGTAGAGTGTTCGGATTGATAAATGCTACTTCATGATGCTCTTTTGTCATTTAGTGTGATTTTGCTTGACTTAATTTGAAATTCTATTATTATTAAGTCAACTAAACGTTTAGAAATCATGTCTGGCAAAAGAACAGTGATCGCTGTATAACCCTCTATGAATTTGCCTTTGTAGCTGAAAGGTGAGTTCATATATAGCATATAATTATATTTCACCAATTTAAAGGAGGAAAATCTATGAAACGCAAATTTGCCATTCTTTTGTCTGCCATGCTGCTCACGCAGGCGGTCTGCGGCTGCGGCGGCGCGGCGCTTTCGGCTACGTCTTCCGCTTCGGCTTCAACGGGCAGCATCGCAAGCAAATCGAGCGAAAAAGCGGTGATCGTGACGGATGAGCAGGAATTTACGCACGAAAACGGCATAACGAGGCTCGCAAAAGAAATCTACGGCGATTTGAATGTTGAGTTTTTCGTCCTCTCCGAGGATACGCAGGAGCGCGAAACGCAGATCTCCTCCCTGCGCGTGGAGATCATGGCCGGCGGCGGGCCGGACGGCTATCTGCTTTCTTCCCCGACCTCAAACATGACTTTCAATGGTGAAGGTCACCCGGCCACGTTGTTCCCGGATGTGCAGCGCACCATGCAGGCCGGCGCTTTTCTGCCGCTTGACGATTATATAAAAGAAAGCGAATACCTCCGCTCCGAAGACCACTTTGCCCCTGTTTTCGATACCGGAAAAACCGACGAAGGACAGGTCGTGCTGCCTATCACGTACTACGCAAGCGTTTTTCTCCTCGATAAAGCACAGCTTGCCGACCCCGATTTCACCCCCAAAACATGGGACGCGCTTGTAAACTGTGAGGACACGGCCGTTCTGAAAGTTGTGCGCAACAATCTCTACACTTGGTGCGGCGCCGGAATTCCCCGTATTGCAGATTACGCCACCGAAAAAACAATTCTCACCGAGGAAAACCTCACCGCGCAGTTTGAAGATCTTCTTGCTATGCCTGCGTCGGAAAGCTTTGACGAGGAGACCGCACTGATCCAAAGCGGATCCTATGCGCAGACCGATGAAGGCATGGCGTATTACGCACAGAATAAAGACACCGTGAACGCCTTTGCCATTCCGAACACAGAAGGCGGCGTGACCGCGTTTATTACCTCCTACGCAGCCATCAATCGCAACAGCCCAAAGGCCGATGAGGTGTTCCGCTTCTTCGAGCTGCTGTTCAGCGACGAAGCGCAAATTGACACGGAAACCGTGAACGATGCGCGCGGTACGCTTTTGATGCTCGGCAACCTAAACAGTTTCTTGACGCACAAAAACGCCTATCTGCAGCCCGAGCTGCTTGAAAGCGTGCAAAGCCGCGTCAACGCTGTGCGGTTCTACTCCGTGATGGACTACACCATTTACGATACCGCCACGACCCTGACGTGGGAAGAAAACCCGGATTGCGCTGCCGCTGCGCACAGCGTGATAGAAGCGCTGCAAACCAGACTCTCTGAATAATGCGTTTTACAAAATTTATGAAAAATTCATTTACAAAGTTAGAAAAGTATAGTAAAATGTAATTACAATCAAACGGCAAAACATGAGGAAAAATCTTCATTCCCCGCATCTCATATCCCCATAACGTGAAAGAGGTGTCTGATATGAAACGTAAGCTATCTGTACTTTTGGCAGCGCTGCTCTGCACGCTATCCCTCGCATCCTGCGGTGCGCCGCCCCCGCCCGCCGGCATTTCGGAAAGCGCCGAGTCGAGCGGCAAAACCTCCGGCTTGTCCTCGTCCGGCACGGTGGATAAAGACGCCCTGCGCGTCTGCGTGGACTTAGAGTACCGCGCCGGCTACACGGAGGGCAAGACCCCGGAAAACGCGTTTTATAACCTGATGAACACCGTAAAAAGCCTCGGCGGGCCGGAAAACGTATCGTTTGAATACCTCCCCCGCGAAGGCACAGAGCGCGAAACGGCGCTCGACCGCGTCCGCACCGAGATCATGTCCGGCGGCGGCCCGGATATGTTCATCATCGCCTGCAACGGCGGCATCGATTACATGGCAGCAGACGTCGAAGCGCTGTTCCGTGTGCCCGAAAAAGCGATGGAAGCCGGGCTTTTTCTGCCGCTCGATGACTACATCCAAAACGCGCAGTTCATGGAGTGGAATAAGCTGAACGAGACCGTCATGGCAGCCGGCCGCACTGAACAGGGTCAAATGCTGCTGCCGATGACCTACACCTTCCCGCTGACCATGTTCCGCGAATCGGACGTAACGCTCACCACCACAGCGGAAACCACATGGCAGGACATGCTGAACGACAAAACGGACGTGCTCACTGCTGCCGCGAACTGGACTCCTACGATGGAAGAGCAGGAAAATTTTGAAAACCAGTGCGGCGGCCCGCTGCTCCCCTACATACTGGGCGACCTTGCCGATTACAGCAGTGAAAAGCTGCTCTTTACGGAAGACGAGCTTTTGCAGCGCATCACCGACGTTATAGAGTTGGATGTGCGCAATAAGAACGGCGAATTTGAAAATGTCCCGCCTTATTACCACTGGTTTGCATGCGGCGGCCTTACGGGCAGCGACTTTGCCGATCCGCATGTCAAGGTGCGCGACCAAGGCCCCATCACCATGGTGCCGCTCTATTCGGACGACGGCGGTATGACCGCAGCGGTCACGTCGTATGTCGCTATCAACCGCAGCACAAAGCACGCGGACGAAGCGTTCTTCCTCGCCGACCTTTTGCTGCGCAAAGAGACCCAGCTGTCCTCCGCGCTCTATTCCGAGTGGCTCGTATACAATGATTCCGTAGGCATCCCCGTTTATGCCGATGCCATGCAGGATACCAGCCCCGTAACGTGGCACGGCATGACCGATTGGCACATGAGCGCCGAAAACTACGAAAACTTCAGCGCCGCGCGCAGCCAGATCACCCGCGTTCGCTTTCAGGGCGGTTTGGAGGAAGCACTTGTAAATTGCTACTATGCGTGCAGCGATGCCCGCTACCAAGACCCCAATGCCGACCTCGCGCCCATCATTGCCGAATGGTACAAAACCATGGAGCAGTGGGTGCAGGAATAAAATAAAAGGCGGTGCCTTATGAGAAAAGCTTTTCACGGATATATCCTGATCGCCCCGGTGATGATCGGCTGCCTTGTGTTCACGCTCATCCCGTTTGGTATTGTGCTGCGCTATTCGTTTACGCAGGGCTACGGCGCCGCCGGCATGTTCGTCGGCATGGAGCATTATACGAAGATGTTCCAAAACGACCTTTTCCGTCTGGCGTTTTTCAACACGATGAAGTTTTTAGCCATAGGGCTGCCGCTCATCATGCTGCTCTCCTATCTTTTGGCACTCCTCATGCAAAAGCAGGCGGGCAAGCATAAGCTATTAAAATCTGTCTTTTTGTTTCCGTATATCATGCCCGTCGCCGGTACAGTCTTGCTCATCGATCTGCTTTTCGGCGAAAAAGGCGCCGTAAACGGCTTGTTTGCCGCGTTAAACCTGCCCATCGTCGAGTGGCTGAACGGCAAATACGCCTTCTGGGTCATGATCCTCATGTACCTCTGGAAAAACACGGGGTACAGCGTTATTCTGCTGCTCGCAGGGCTCGTCACCGTCCCCGCGG
>OCSG01000881.1_pt1 | contig 22236 bp, 16 predicted proteins | sample 1538831 | NCBI WGS metagenome assembly OCSG01 (sample SAMN04571729, study PRJEB22368) | human gut metagenome | biome: human gut; material: stool | host: Homo sapiens | place: Luxembourg | collected 2012-09-20 | reverse complement strand
ACGACTCATAAATCTACCCTTAATCGTGTATTGGATGATAGTTGCGGATTTTAGGTTAAATAATTCTGATAAACCGGAATGAACTTGGCGGTAGTGGCATCATCCAACATCAACATTTTTACCATTTGATTAGTCTGATGCTCCATGACCTGTTCCGGTGTATGGCGTTTCTTCTTATCCTTGTTCACCGGGGTTTGAGCAGAGAGACTGAGTTGACCGCCTATCATAAGGCATGTCAAAAATACGTAAATAAATTTTGCTTTCATAATTCTTTCTTTTTTAAGACAATACTATTAATTTAAAAATATATCGCTTTCGGAGAAGCTGACGAGCTCTTCCAGCTCCTCGTCCGACATTTCACGAATCCATTTATCTGCAGGAACTACCGCCGTACAATTTTTGGTATCCAATATCTGCAAATCGGAAGTTCCTCTTTCGCCTTTCCAAAAATGGGACGGTATAAACAGAAAGCCAACTGATACCGCAGCTATGGCGACACCCGTAGAAACGGTTATCCATAAACGATGTCCCGGAGACCTGCTGCCATAAGTACGTTTCCGCACATTACGCTGCATCTCCTCAAAGAAGCCTTCGGGAACGCGATAGGGTGTTTTTTTTCCTATATCATCAAAATCAAACTCTTTTTTCATAGTCCTAATTATTTAGTATGTACTCTTTAATCTTCTCCTTCGCATAATGATAATTCACTTTAAGTGTGTCTGCCTTACTATCGAGGATATGAGCTATTTCTTCATAATCAAGCTCATCATAGTAGCGAAGGTTGAATATTAATCGCTGCTTTTCCGGCAATCTCAATATTGCTTCCTGAAATTTGACAGCCAACTCATTTTCATAATCCACATAATCGGAAGCCTTTAATTGAGAAATCAGGTTTTCCTGAACATCCTCGGTCGAAACCGTTTCCCGTTTCTTACGGCTGTTCAACAAGCGAAGACTTTCATTCGTCGCAATCCTGTAAATCCATGTGCTCAATGAACTCTCTTGACGAAATTGCTCCCAATGCCTGTATACCTGAATAAAGACTTCCTGCAATACATCCTCCGCATCTTCATGCAACACCACCAAACGCCGTATATAATAATATATCGGTTCTTGAAAGCATTCCACCAACAGTTGGAATCCTTGCTCGCGGTTGGATTTATATATTTGCCGAATCTTGTTTTCGTTTATCATCAGTTCATCCGGGTTTTACAGGTTAGAAAGGAAAAAAAGGCCGAAGTTAAATGAGGAGCGGTACATTTGTTGTTTATTAACAAAAAAATCAGGGCTGCATCTTGATAAAGACGCAGCCCTAATCCATCTGTTTATAAGTTCGGAATTACCAGAATCTGTTTCGTGCAGGATTATACTCAAATCCCACCGTTTTCAGCGTCCGGATAATTTCATCTCTTTCTACGTTCATATCCTCACAGAGTGCATCCAGTGAAGGATAAAAATCACGCAATTTCATGTTGATGAAGCTATACAGCATCATCGGATCTTCAGGTAATTTCATAATCGCAACCTTTGTTTAAATTAAAACTAATACCGGGTGCAAAAGTACTATAAAAAATAATACGAAAGCATCTAATCCTTTGAAATCTGCAAGTTATCCATGCAAACGATTGAAATAACATAAATGTAATGGGGAGCCGCTATTTATGAGCGTTCTAAAAGAAAAAGTCCTATATAGTTGAAGAAAATCAATTGAAATGCTGCGGGTTTCTCTGACTAATGATAACATAGATGATTACCGGCGCCCCGATAATCGGCGTAACCGCATTCAAAGGGATAATCCCCGCCTCACTGGGCAGAACACAAATCAAATTGCAAAGTAAAGCCACCGCCCCGCCACTCAAAATAGTAACGGGCAATAAAGAATTATGATTGGCAGTCCGCAATATCATACGGGCTATATGAGGCACGGCAAGACCGATAAATGCAACCGGTCCGCAAAATGCAGTGGTTATGGCGGTCAGCAAGCCGGTTATAACCAAAAGCCAGTTACGTACATGCCCTATATTTACGCCCAGATTCTCAGCATAGCGCTCTCCCAGCAATAATGCGTTCAGAGGTTTTATCAGTAGTAAGGAACCGAATAATCCGGTTACCGTTACCAATGCGAAAGCGGGCATTTGTTGCAAAGAGACGCCACCGAAGTTACCCAATCCCCATATCATATAAGATTGTACCCCCTCCGCCGTAGCAAAGAAATTCAACAAAGCGATAGCGGAAGAAGCGATATAGCCTATCATAATACCCGTTATCAGCAACATGACATTGCTTTTTAACAGCGTAGAAAAGAAAAGGATAAGTCCCATTATCAACATGGCTCCTACAAACGCCCCTGCCAATACGGAAAAGAAACCGGACAGGCTGAACGTTCCGGCCGATATGCTCCCGCCAAAGAATAACATCACAAATGCCACTCCCAAACTCGCTCCGGAATTAATGCCCAAAATAGACGGGCCTGCCAACGGATTTTTAAAGGCTGTCTGCAACATCAACCCGCAAACAGCCAATGCGCTTCCGCAAAGCAATGCCGTCAAAGCTTGAGGTAAGCGGGACTCCCATACGATAAAACTCCAGCTTGCTTTTTCCCCTTCGTTTCCCATCAGGATACGGAATACATCGGATACAGGAATCGTAACCGACCCTATCAACAGATTAGCCACAAACAGTAATACTATTACTATTCCTAATCCGACACCATATTTCCATCCTTTACTCATTCAATTTGCAAAAATAACGCAAACCGCCTAAATCTCCTATTCCAGGGTGTAGAATCTGTATCAAATCCGCCAATAAATAATCCGGACGGAAAGGCGTTTCTTCATAGAAAGGTACTTTCGCCGTATTACATCCGTAAATATTCCTCGTCTTGAATGCCTTGAAACCTGTATAACCCATATAATCGGCTTTCAAATCAGCATAAGTCATATCCCGGTCGCGATTGTATTTGATGGTCCAGACATCGGCATCTCCGGCTTTATCAAAAACTGTTTCAAAAGCCAAAGGAATGGAACCGCTATGTTTATCTTCCGAGAAGACATAACGTCCGCAGGCGTCATTAAACAAGCGTCCGATTGTACTGCGACCACCCGGAACGTACCATGCAGAACCGCTTTTCAGTTCGCTAACAATTGATAATGACACTGACGAAAGTGCAGCACGCTTTTTAAGCCGGCCATAACAGCTATCCACTTCGGCAAAAAGGCTGTCAGCCTCGGAAGCAACTCCAAAAAGCAATCCATAGAAACGCATCCATTCGGCACGGCCTAAAGCGGAAGTTTCCATATAATCGGCACATTCGATAATGGGAATATTCAGTTTTTCAATGCGTCCGTAACCGCCACTATTCTCAAATGGAGAGAGCAGGATGGCATCGGGATGTAACTCAATAATCTTTTCCATATCAGGGTTCATTCCGTCGCCACAGTCAATAATAGCTCCCTTACTGCATCCGTCCTGTATAGACGGGAGTTTGATATACTTCAAGTCACAAACGCCACCGATACTGCCCGTAACTCCCAAACTCTCCATAAGGCTGCAATGAACCGAAGAATAAATTACCGATTTGCGGAGAGGGGTACGGACAATCGTACCTTCGGGTAAATGAGCCGGCAATGATTGGGATGACGGAACCAGTATGTACGTATGCAATGTTTTCAGGGTGTCCCAAGGGTTGCGCAAAGTAGCGACGGTGCAGTCGGAATAAGTCACCAATGTGAGATTGTCGGCATAGCGCAGAGGGATGGTGTCACCGGCCGTTAAAGCCAAAGAAGCTTTACTTCTCCCTCCGCAAGAAGAGAAAAGCAAAGCTACTAAAAACAAGACTGATAATACAAGTCTCCTCATTGTCTCTGTTAATTAAAGAATACAGCAGAATTTGGGTTTTGACCACCACAATCAAATTTTTCCATATATGTACCGTCATTTCTGAAACGGTAAATATCACCGTTTACATTACTATGTCCTGTAGTACCGATATAAATATCACCATTACTATCGTTGACCGCTATCATGTAGATAACTGCTGTAGAAAGCTCTTCTGGAGCATTTTTCAAGAAAGAACCGGAGCTTTTAGTGCCAAGCTTTACATCATAAGTATAAAACGTATTGACTGCCGCAGTTTCCGGCCAATTGCTGTAATCCACTCTAGAGTCCACACAATACAATTTATCGTTTTCAACGGCCACGTGAGTGGCATATCCCAAATTAGTCACCTTATTATTATTTTTTGAATCTATCATCTGCAATACCCGGCTTTCAGCGCTATAATCCCAAGAAATAAGAAATACCTTGTCATTATCTTCCGTCAAATTATTAGGGTTTGAGGCTACCGTCAAAGTCTCTTTAAAAGAGAATGCATTCAAGTCAAAAACTAAAACTTCCGTATGATAAATATAGTTTCCACCTTCAATCTTATAAGCATTGGCTACATAAAGCATATCATTACAGATGGCAACCCCTTCCAAATTATCACCATATCCTGTTAGCTTCTTTTCTACTTTCAATGTATTGGCATTGATTTTGGCAACCACACCGCCATAGAAAGACGCATAAATATAGCCGTCATGAGCTGCAATATAACGAATACCGGCAGACAAATCTGCATCACCTACAAAAGAAACACGAGCCTGCTCCACACATGCTGCATTCAGTTTGGCCAAATAATTAGAACCATAAACAGAAACATAGATGTAATCTTCATACTCTATCATATCCTGACCGGTATCTCCCAATGAAGCCTTGTTCTGTGCTTTATAAATATCACCGATAACATCATTGTCTTTATTCGGAGCATAAAATGCTATACCGGCATTATTCTGTCCCATAGTTCCTTCATTCAAGAAATAAGCACGGACATAAGGTAATTCAATCTTTGAACCGCTATCGTCCCAACTTTGCCCATCATCATCACTGCAAGATGAAAATGAAACACTCAGTGCCAACATACACAGTACACTCAATAATAAACTTCTTACTTTCATAACACTTTATTAATTAAATTAATTTTAAAATTTAAACGTCCCTGTCACTCTCCACGAACGCCCCGGCATAGGATAATATTTTATCACATCATACTGTTCATCAGTCAGATTGATGATTTCTGCTTGAAGCTGTAATTTACACTTCTTAAAAGCACACTCTTTAGAGATACTGGCCGTATGTTCCATATAACCAGCTATCTCATTTTCAGGAATATTTTGTGACAAGCAATAACGTTTACTTACACCTACGACGGAGTAACCTATGCTAAACCAAGGCATTTCAAACCTCGCAGATACATTGCCGCTATGCTTCGGAGTATAAGGCAACTGTTCCTTATAATTTTTGGCATCCGAATCTGTAAGGTCAATTGCTTTCTGCAAAGTATATCCGCCGGATATAATCAAATCTATATTTTTAGCTAACGGCGCTGATATCGCCAAAGTAGCGTCTACTCCTGTAGCACGGACAGTCCCATAGTTTGCCATACGCCACGCATAAGTAGTGGGAAAAGCTACAATTTTATCAGTCACATCATTGTAATAGGCATCAAATGTCACAGAAATATAGTCTAAAAAAGACAGAGATGAACTGCTCCACGTAATCCCTACATTATATTCATTCGCCTTCTCCGGACGTAAACTTCGATTGCCCAATCTATAATAATACAAGTCGTTAAAAGTAGGTGTACGAAAAGTGCTTTTGTACATAAAACGCAGAAAAAAAGTTTTTTCCATCCAAGGCTGTATACTCACGGAAGCCGAAGGAGCCAAACGACGGAAATTCTCAGGAGCATTCCCAACCTCCACTTTTTCAGTGATAAAAGTATGTACCAATGAACCGGAAGCGGTGATTCTTCCGTATTGGTAACGGATATTGAAAGCTGTCAATGATGCATACCGGGTAGGAAACGGGCAGTCTTTCAGATTACTACGTAATGTATTTACAACCCCATCTTGTGCCAAAGACAAGGATAAAGTCTTAAATGGACGGTATAGAGCCGTTGCAGATAAATAATATTCATCCTGCCTATGTACAGCCTGATAATATCCGTCCGCATATTCCTTCCCTTCATCCTCATACCTATTCCAGCCATAGTTATACTTTGCCTGTGCCTGCAAACTCCATTTCGAAGAGAAGTGTTTTTTATAACGCGCCTGTACAAAGGCATTCTCATCCCAAAGCGTTTCGTCGGAAATCGGGTTATAAAGAGTTACCGCCCCCGGAAGCCCACGACGGGAATTGAAATAATATCCTTTTACGTCCACCTCACCACCATCTTTAAAAGTATGATATAGCGTTGCTTCTCCTTGCCAAGAATAAATATCTGAATTATTACGCTTTTCTTCTGTCACATACTTTCCATTGACCAAAGTAAAAGGATAATTTCCATCGGCACGCATATAATTAGCATTCAAAGCCAAACGTGTACGGTTACCTATTTTTTGCCACCAACGCAACGTGGGGGTAACATACCCAAACGATCCACTACTTATCCTAGCTTGGAAAGCAGCACTGCGCCCTTCATCAAAATGCGGTTTCTCAGTCTCAATGCTCAATACACCTGCCGATGCATATAAACGGGCTGATTGCAACATATTTTCTGTTTGTCCTATTGCTAAAGAAAGGGTTGAGACATTATCAAGCGAAAAACGCCCTATATCAATTTGCCCTGCCTGAGAATTACTCACAACAACCCCATCATAACTGACAGCCGTATGCGCCGCCCCTATATTGCGCACAGAAACAGTCTTCAACCCGCCGATACCACCATAATCTTTTACATTGGCACCTGCAAAACGACGTACGGCATCTGCCATATTCTGTATGCCGAGACGGCTTATATCTTGTTGCGACAATGTTTGTATAGGTACAGCCGAAGTTACTTTATTAGGCATTCGCCGTGCTGTAACAGTCACCTTTTCAATTTGGTGCACTTTTCCTGTAATCGTATCCTTTTTCGCCACCTCTTGTGCCGAAAGCAGAGCACCGCCCATACAAAAGAAACCGATACAGGCAAACCGCACCTTCATTCTCCACATCATAAAAGAGTAAAGATTATCTTTAAACGACGTACACTGTCCGCTTTCCTCGAACGGACAATTTTTTGACTTTGTTTTGCAGGTCTTCTGACTTATTTCTAATGTATCGCCTTCCCATTTTAATTAAAACAGTGGCTAAAGAATGATACATTCAACGCGAAACTCACAGCAGCGGGACTGTTCGGGATTTACACCCGATTCCCTTTTCATCCGTTTCCCGAATAGGGAACCGGAACAAAACGCGGGCAAAGATAAGAATATAATATAAATATTACTCAGCCCCTTATAACAGTTTCTGCAAAAAAACATTTATTATTCTATAAGGAGCGAAATTCAGAGCCTTCTTGCGGAAAGGCAACCGGTGGAAAGAAAAACAAGCACATACGCAAGAACATAACGACCCCATAAAGAATAAAAAGCCGGTAGACATTCTGATATCTCCCATACCTACCAAAGGCGATACAATCCCGCCAAAAGCAAATCCTATCGCACCCAAAAGAGCGGAAGCCACTCCGGCGTTTTTACGTTCACAATCCATCGCCAAAGTGTTGGAAGCCGTAAAAGTCATCCCTACCATCGCAAGCAGGCAGAAAATCAGTATCTCGTAAATCCAAAAATTACAATCCAGGAAAAATGCCACAGAAAGTAATATAGAAATAAATAACATGCCATGATTACCTACATGTAAAGCCCGTTCCATTGTAGAGAAACGAACAGCCAAAGCGGAAGATATCACCATGGCAACGGCATTAACCCCGAAACAGAAACTGAACAACATCGGTGAAAGACCATAATATTGCTGCATGATGAAAGGAGCGGAAGCTATATTTGTAAACAAAACTCCCATCGTAAAGCCATACTGCAATATGTAACGTACGTACTGACGGTTATGCAAGACAATACCAAAACGGCGATACATATCTCCCCACCTTATATTCTGCCTCTGTCCACCCGGCAAAGACTCTCTAAAACGCATACTTCCGATAATCAAAAGAACGCCTACTATAAATAAGAACCAAAAGATACCATGCCAGCCGCCAAAATCAGCCAGTACCCCGCCACCTATCGGAGCAACCACCGTAGCGATCCCATTAATAGCGCCGATAGTGGCAAGCATCCCCGCAAGTTCGTGAGCAGAATATTTATCGGCGGCAATAGACCGGGATATCACAACTCCTCCGGCTCCGGCAATTCCCTGTACAAAACGTAACGCGACGAATTGTGATATATTTTGAGAAAAAATACAGCCGACGGTAGAAATCAGGAACAAGGCCATAGCTATCAATAAAGGAGAACGACGGCCATACTTATCACTTAACGGACCAAAAATCAGCTGGCCTATCGCTAAGCCTACCATACTTGTAGTAAGCCCCAACTGCACTCTTGAAGATGTGGTTTGGAAGAAATCCGACATTGCCGGTAAAGTAGGCAGGTACATATCCATGACAAACGGGCCAAAAGCGCTCAACAGTCCCAGAAATACCAATATAAAACCTTTTGAATTTTGTTTACCTGTCATTACCTATTCCTCTTTTATAAATCGGCGGCAAAATTACCCCATATTTACAAGATAAGCTATGGCTTATCTTGTACAAAACGTTTCATTTTAGGAACAATATACGATATTATCATAGAATATAGCTACATTTGTTGCGTAAAAAAGAACTATATTCACATGTACGAACCGTTATCACCCGATACTTCCAGCATCAGATATGAGGAAACCGATTTATCGTATCTGAAACAGCGTCCATACCGTTTTAAATGCGGTATATACTTAATCTGTACACAGGGGCAAAGTATCATCTCCACAGGAGTACAACAATATACCTTTAATGAACAGACCGAACTGATTTTTCTTACAGGAAGCCTTATCCAGGTAATACAAGCCTCAGCAGATTTTAACGTACGCATGCTCCTATTCCCCAAAGATATTTTCTTAAAAGCCATATTGCCAATTGACACACCCTATTTCAACTATACCCATGAACACCCGCACTATCATCACACGGCAGATGAGAGAAGCCAGAAAACATGGCGGGAAATAGTATTATGGATGGATATAGCGCAAATGCTTTTCAAAGACAATACGCTCCAGTTCAGAAAGCAACGACAATACGCTCCAGTTCAGAAAGCAACAAGAATTCAATTTCCTGCAAAGCTTATTAATGTGGCTGTTCAACACTATTCCGGAGAAGCTGGCCGCCAACAAGCAATACAGCAGAAAACAGATGCTTTGCCACCAATTCATGCAACTGATACGTGAGCACAGCACCTGCGAACATCAGGTTCCGTTTTATACAGAGCAACTGTGCATTACTTCTCGCTATCTATACGAAATCACTACTCAATACATGAATGGAAAAACTCCCAAGCAACTGATAGACGAGCAGCTGATAGCAGAAGCCAAAGTTCTTTTAAATGAGCCGCAACTATCCGTTACCGAAATCGCGGAACAGTTGCACTTTGCCGATCAGTCTTATCTGAGTCGTTTTTTTAAGAAGAATACCGGTATCTCTCCTAAGGAATTCCGCCTGCAGAAACTGTTACAATAAGTTTCGTCAAAATAAATTAAATCCGTTCATTTTAACCGTCATTTTATTAACTTTGTTAGCATAACCAAAATCGAGTCGCCATGAAATATAAATTATTAGTTCTTGACGTGGACGGAACGCTTCTCAACGACGCAAAAGAAATCAGCAAACGCACTCTTGCATCTTTACTCAAAGCGCAGCAAATGGGAGTACGTATCGCATTGGCTTCCGGCAGACCGACTTATGGCCTCATGCCACTGGCCAAAACTCTTGAGCTGGGGCATTATGGGGGCTTTATTGTTTCCTATAACGGTTGTCAGATTATCAATGCTCAAAACGGAGAAATCCTGTTCGAGAGGCGAATCAACCCGGAAATGCTGCCTTATCTGGAAAAGAAGGCGCGCAAGAATGGCTTCGCCATATTCACTTATCATGATGACACTATCCTGACAGACAGTCCCGACAATGAACATATCCGCGCCGAAGCCGAATTGAATAATCTGACAGTTATTAAGGAGGAAGAATTCTCCACGGCTGTAGACTTCGCACCATGCAAATGCATGTTGGTCAGCGATGATGAAGAAGCACTGGCCGGACTGGAAGAACATTGGAAAAAACGTCTGGACGGAACTTTGGATGTCTTTCGTTCGGAACCTTATTTTTTGGAAGTCGTACCTTGCGGAATCGATAAAGCCAATACCTTAGGCGCTTTATTGTCGCATCTGGACATAACTCGTGAAGAAGTAATCGCCATCGGAGACGGCGTATGCGATGTCAATATGCTCCAGATTGCCGGTTTAGGCATAGCCATGGGGCATTCACAAGATTCCGTAAAAGTTTGCGCCGACTACGTAACGGCTTCCAATGAAGAAGACGGCGTTGCCCAAGCCGTCGAAAAAATGATTTTAGCCGAAGTTCATGCCGCTGAAATTCCTCTTGACCTGTTAAACGCACGGGCACATCATGCATTAATGGGCAATTTAGGTATCCAATACACTTACGCCTCGGAAGATCGCATAGAAGCAACCATGCCCGTAGACCACCGTACCCGCCAGCCTTTTGGTATTCTGCACGGCGGCGCAACCCTCGCACTTGCCGAAACCGTCGCCGGGCTCGGCTCCATGATAACTTGCCAACCCGATGAGATAGTCGTAGGTATGCAAGTCAGCGGAAACCATATATCTTCCGCACATGAAGGAGATACCGTGCGGGCTGTGGCAACCATCGTACATAAAGGACGCTCATCTCATGTGTGGAATGTAGATGTATTCACTTCCACTAACAAGCTCGTGTCTTCCATCAGGGTGGTGAACAGTGTATTGAAGAAAAGATAAATGAAAAAAAGTTCGATGCAGATACATAACCAATTCAAGTTATAGAACTATTTATTATATTGAACATATGTCAATATGGAGCAAGCTCATAGGAAGCAAGAAAACCGAGGATAGGAATAATATCATCGGCAATAAAACTACCTCTGTACCATGTAGTATCCAAAATTATGCCATAGTAGATGTTGAAGTAGGCTTGAAAGATCATAAAATCCATGATATAGGAGCACTCAAACATGATGCCACGACATTCCACAAAACGTCAAAAGAGAAGCTATTTATTTTCTTAAACGACATAGACTATATCTGTGGCCACAATATCATTCACCATGACGCCAAATATCTGTTCACGGATAAGACATGCCGCTGGATTTTAGTCGATACACTTTATATTTCGCCTTTGTTATTCCCGGAACACCCTTACCATAAGCTTGTGAAAGATGACAAGTTGATTAGCGAACAGATGAACAATCCGGTGAATGATTGTAAGAAAGCAAAAGATTTATTACTGGATGAAATAGCACGCTGGAATTCATTGCCAAAGGAAAAGCGTATATTATTCGCATCGCTACTGAAAGACAAGAAAGAATTTACCGGATTTCTCAGCATGGTAAGTGCGGAGTATACCCATGAAGGAATATCCGAACTCATCAAAGAACTTTATACAGGAAAGATTTGCCAACATGCCGACCTTGACATGCTCATCAAACAATACCCATGCGGATTGGCATACGCATTGGCTCTGATTGACACTACGGATTACCGTTCCATCACCCCCGGATGGGTACTTTACAATTATCCGGAAGTGGAATTTATTGTAAAACTCCTACGCCACACCAATTGCCGGGAAGGTTGCGACTACTGCCATACGCAATTGGATGTGCTCCATAATCTAAAAGTCTTTTTCGGATATGAACGTTTCCGAACATACGAAGGCGAGCCGCTGCAAGAACAAGCAGCCCAGGCAGCGGTGAAGGGTAAATCGTTACTGGCGATATTTCCTACCGGTGGCGGCAAATCACTTACCTTCCAATTACCGGCACTCATGGCAGGACACGCCATGCACGGGCTCACGGTTGTTATCTCTCCTCTGCAATCTTTAATGAAAGACCAGGTAGACAATCTTGCCGACAGAGGTATCACGGACGCCGTAACCATAAATGGAATGTTAGACCCCATCACAAGGTCACTGTCCATACAAAGAGTGCAAGACGGAGAAGCCTCACTGCTGTATATATCCCCCGAAATGCTTCGCTCAAAAACGATTGAGAAAATATTGATAGCCCGGCACGTCGTAAGGTTTGTGATAGACGAAGCGCATTGTTTCTCTTCATGGGGGCAGGATTTCAGAGTTGACTACCTTTACATCGGCAAATTCATCCGGCAATACCAGCAAAAGAAACAATGCAAGAGTCCGATACCCGTATCCTGCTTTACGGCCACAGCAAAGCAGAAAGTAATACAAGACATCTGCGACTATTTCAAACAAACCTTGAATTTGGACTTGGAGTTATTCGCATCAACGGCTTCAAGAACAAATCTACATTATTCCGTCATACATTTAGAAAGCGACAATGATAAATATTTAAAGTTAAGAGAACTCGTAGCTGAATCCGATTGCCCGACAATTGTTTATGTATCACGCACCAAACGAACCAAAGAGCTGGCGGCCAAATTGACTCGCGACGGTTATAAGGCACTCCCTTTCAATGGCAAAATGGAAGCTGATGAAAAAATAGCCAACCAAGACGCTTTCATGAACGATCAGGTACACATCATTGTGGCTACATCCGCATTCGGCATGGGAGTCGATAAAAAAGATGTCGGTCTTGTGGTACATTATGACATTTCCGATTCACTGGAGAATTATGTTCAGGAAGCAGGTAGAGCAGGGCGTGACCCAGGCCTCAGCGCACGTTGTTATGTGCTTTATAGCGACAATGATTTGGACAAGCATTTTATATTGTTAAACCAAACAAAACTAAGCATCAGTGAAATACAACAGGTATGGAAAGTCGTCAAAAACCTTACCAGACAACGCATGAAAGTCAACTGTTCCGCATTGGAAATCGCCCGGCAAGCGGGATGGGATGATTCGGTATCCGACATCGAAACCCGCGTACGAACAGCATTAGCGGCTTTGGAACAAAGCGGATATCTGGTAAGAGGAAACAATGTACCTCATGTATATGCCACGGGAATCACAGTGAAGGATATGGACGAAGCAAGACAACGCATATCAGCCTCACTACTTTTTGGCAGTGACGAAATAGAAAAAGCAGTCCGCATCATCAAGTCGTTGATATCTCAAAAGTACATCGCCAAGGCACAGGATGCGGAAGCGGAATCACGAATCGACTATCTGGCAGATATATTGGGACTAAGTAAAAGAGAGGTTATATCTGTAGTGGAACGCATGCGGCAGGAAGGCATATTGGCAGACAGCAAAGATATATCCGCCTATTTGCAGGATGCAGGTGATTCGGAACGAAAGTCGCAAATGCTTCTCGAACGCTTTGCAAAACTCGAACAATACATCCTCAAACATATTCCCGATGAGTCTTTACGAATCTCATGCAAGCAACTGAATGAAAATGCCGTGAACGACGGAATCAATACATCCAAAGAAAAAGACATCCGGACGCTGCTCTATTTCCTTACCGTCAAGGGATATATACGTAAGAAAGAGGATGCGGCCCATAATATGGAAATAAGGCGCCAGGCAGACCTGGAATCTACCATCAGGCGCTTTGAGAAACGATTGGAAATAAGCCGTTTTACCGTGGAATGGCTATACAAATCAGCTTCAGATGCAGAAAAGGAAAATGTACCGGGCAAAGCTATTCAGTTCTCCGTAGTAGAACTTTTAGACCGGATAAAATCAAGTTCTCAATCCCTATTCGGAGGACTTGACGACATTCAGCTGGAAGACGTGGAAGAAGCGCTTCTGTACTTGTCCAAAATTGGCGCGTTAAAACTTGAAGGTGGTTTCTTGGTACTTTATAATGCCATGAATATCCAAAGAATAAAGGACAACAAATCGCGATATAAGCAAGACGACTACCGGATGCTCAACGAATTCTACAAGTTGAAAATTCAGCAAGTACATATTGTAGGCGAATATGCCAATCTGATGGTGAGAAATTACCATGCGGCCTTGCAATATGTTCAAGACTATTTCCAAATGGACTACAAGAAGTTTGTCACAAAATACTTCAAAGGAGACAGAGTAAGCGAGATACAGCGCAACTTAACGCCACAGAAATACAATCAATTGTTTGGGCGATTATCCAAACGGCAGATGGAAATTATTTCCGATAAGGACTCACGTTGCATTGTGGTGGCAGCCGGTCCCGGTAGTGGAAAAACACGGGTATTGGTCCACAAACTGGCCTCGCTTCTGCTACTTGAAGATGTAAAACACGAACAGCTTCTGATGCTGACGTTTTCAAGAGCAGCCGCAACGGAATTCAAACAAAGGCTCATGGAGTTGATAGGCAACGCCGCCCATTTTGTCGAAATAAAAACATTCCATTCCTATTGTTTCGACCTTCTGGGACGGATAGGAAATCTTGAAGAATCCAAAAATGTCGTTGCAAAAGCTGCCGATATGATATACCAAGGAGAAGTAGAACCAAATAAAATCGGCAAGACAGTGCTGGTCATAGACGAGGCTCAGGATATGGGAACCGAAGAACACGCACTTGTAAAGGCTCTGATGGCTAACAACGAGGAAATGCGTGTGATAGCGGTGGGAGACGATGACCAAAACATCTATGAATTCCGCGGCTCCGATTCAAGTTATATGTATCGGCTGGCACAAGAAAACGGAAGTACATTTGTCGAAATGACCGAGAATTACCGCAGTGCGCACCACCCGGTGAATTTTGCCAACGAATTTCTGAAAAACATTGATAAACGGATAAAAAGTACGCCCATCATCTCCATGAGAGAAGAGGAAGGCCGGGTGGAAGTGACACGCCATCAATCAAAGTATATGTACCAGCCGCTTGTCGAAAACTTACTCCGACACAAAGACAAAGGCACATCGTGTATACTCACCCAAACAAACGAAGAGGCTGTTATCCTGATGGGGCTCTTACGAAAGCAAGGTGTGAGCAGCAAACTTATACAATCAATGGACGGCCTCCGCTTTTGGAACATGGCCGAAATGAGATTTTTCCTGAGGTATATAAACAAACGGATCAACACACCACTAATTACAGAAGAACTGTGGGAGGAAGCCAAATGTGCAACCTTCTCCGCTTATGACAGAAGTCAAAGTTTGATGTATGTAAAGCAGTGTGTGGAGCAGTTTGAACAAACCAACAAGACAAAATATTTCAGTGACTTCAAAGAATTTGTATTTGAGTCGTCAGTGGAAGACTTTTGCGACATATCAGGAGCCGATGTCGTGGTATCGACCATTCATAAAGCCAAAGGCAGAGAGTTTGACGACGTGTATATGCTCGTATCCGACGGTTATATAAAGGACTCCCATCTGATGCGTCGATATTATGTAGGAATAACCCGCGCGAAAAACCGGCTGTTTATACATACGAATGGCGATTACTTCAATCATTTAAGTACAGACCGATATTTTATCGACCAACAACAATATGATATGCCTGAAGAAATCGTATTACAGCTCTCTCATAAAGATGTTTATTTGGACTTCTTCAAAGAACGAAAACAAGAGGTCTTGGCATTGAGAGGGGGAGATTCATTGACTTACAGTAATTTCTTTTTGTACAGCTCATTGACCGATAGACCTGTGGCAAAGCTATCATCAAAAATGCAGGGCATATTGTCTGAGTGGGAAGAAAGAGGTTATAAAGTAAAATCCGCATCCGTGCGATTTGTAATGGCATGGAAACCCAAAGACGCAGAAAAGAATGAACCGGAAACAGCTGTCCTTTTAGCAGACTTGGGGCTTTCTTTGTAGAGAATACAAATAGGGCGTAACTTACTGAGTTACAACCTATTTATATTCTTAATCATCGTTATTTACTGATACTTATTTGACTTCCTCAAAGATAATTCATACTGAATACCAGCATGAGCAACAACAATACCAACACCAAAGAGAAAAGGAAGAAGATGCAAAGTTAAATGCCATCCTGAGATACACACGAGATACATTTAAATGTTTTGACCTGGACGAAACAGAGATTGACCAAATTTGCGAATCTGTTCACTATTTTGTAACTAACCGCCAAGTGCTTTCTGTGACCGAAATTCATATCAAGAAGCGCACCTTCCCCACTCAAATCTCTTTGAAAAACTTTGCTTAGAATATTGCTTTCCAAATATAATATAGGTAGAGATATGACCACCTCATTTGTAATGGCTACATTTGCCGAATAGTATACCAACTCCACATTTGACACCGTTAGAAAGAATCTGCGTACAACCACAGGAAAGCATAAGATTGAAATCGGCAAGAATATCTTATCGAAATACCTCAGCTATGAAAAATAAATGAAATAAAATTACTATCTTCGCTCATTATAAAAGGATGATATGAAAGATATAAACAGACTGAAGATCGTCTTATGCGAAAAGAAACGAACAAGTAAGTGGTTATCAGAGTAACTGAATGTAAATCCATCAACTGTTTCAAAATGGCGCACCAATACTTCGCAACCTAACTTGGCTTGCCTTTTAAAGATTTCAGACTTACTTGAATTCGATATAAAAAAATTGATAGTCCGTGAATACAAGACATTCATGTTGTCTCAACAATAAATAGTCCCATAAACACGAATGACGAATAATGCTATTAACTTCTGATAATACAAAAATATAGGAATATATGACACCTGAAGAAAAAGCGAGAATAAAGATTGACCAATGGTTTGCCGATGCAGGTTGGAAAGTGGTTGATAGAGAAGACTACGAACCAACTTGTACAGCAGTTGCTATAAGAGAGGGGCTACTAAAAGGTAATCTTGAAGCTGATTATTTTCTGTTTGTTAACGGAAAGGCAGTTGGGGTACTTGAAGCAAAAAGGGAAGATATAGACGCTTTCTCCAATAAAGTATGTGAACAGGCTACCTTATATGCCCGAAATATTCCTAATATCTATCAAACTTATCAAAAGCCATTGCCTTTCATTTTTACTTCAAATGGTAAAGATTTATATTTTTGCGATTTCCGTGAACAAGATTCATATTTCAAGCAGATAATGTCTATCCCTACGCCACATGAGTTGGTTAAGAAGTTAGGAATTGAAGATACATTTGCAGGACTACCGACATTGAAAAAGAAAGGGCTTCGTGATTGTCAATACGAGGCGGTAACAGAACTTGAAAAGAGTTTCCGTAGTGGGCAAAATCGAGCATTGATGGTTCTTGCCACCGGAGCAGGTAAAACATATACAGCTTGTCTCACTGCCTACCGAATGCTTTCTTATACTTCAATGCGCAGAGTGTTATTCCTTGTTGACCGAAATAATCTGGGTAAGCAAGCTGAAGGGGAGTTCGGTACTTTTCGATTGACCGAAAACGGAGATGCTTTCAATACTATTTTTACGGTCAATCGCCTTCGCTCTTCTTACATTCCTTCTGATAGTAACGTAGTTATTTCGACAATACAACGTCTGTTCTCCTTTTTGACAGGAGAAGATATTGGGGATAATGAGGATGATGACGAGAACGAACCGATAGAAGAAGTAACCTTGCCACCCAATCCGAACTTACCACACGACTACTTTGATATGATTATCATAGATGAATGTCACCGTTCTATTTATGGAAATTGGCGTAAAGTACTGGAATATTTCGATACGGCAAGATTGGTCGGTTTGACTGCAACCCCGATTGAAGAAACAAAGAAATTCTTCAACTACAATATTATTGTTAACTATACATTGGAAAAGAGTATCGTCGACGGCGTGAATGTGGATTGTCGGGTGTACAGAATAAAAACACAGGTTACAGAAACAGGTGGTGCTATATTAGAGGGTGAGAAATTCAAAGAAGAAACGCGATACACCGGTGAGGTTAAGATGGTGAGTAGCAAAGAAACCAAAACCTACACAAACAAAGAACTTAATCGGAGTGTCATCAATCCGGCACAGATAAAGTTAATTCTTTCAACTTATCGAGATGCTGTTTACACCGAATTGTTCAACGATCCACAACGTGAGCCGAATATTGATTATTTGCCCAAAACATTGATATTTGCTCTCAATGAAGCCCATGCTACCAATATAGTGCAGATTGCTAAAGAGGTATTTGGGAGAACTGACGATCGCTTCGTACAGAAAATTACTTATTCGGCAGGTGATAGCAATGAACTGATACGCCAATTCCGCAATGACAAAGATTTCCGCATTGCCGTGACTTGTACGCTGGTTGCTACCGGAACAGATGTGAAACCGTTGGAAGTGGTAATGTTCATGCGTGATGTGGAATCATTGCCTTTGTATATTCAGATGAAAGGGCGTGGAGTGCGTACTATTGGCGATGAGCAATTGCGTAATGTCACTCCGAATGCCTTCAGTAAAGATTGTTTCTATTTGGTTGATGCAGTAGGTGTAACGGAAAGTATGAAAACGGTGAAACCCATAGATGACGATCCAACAACAAAGACTATCACTCTAAAGGAACTTTTAGAGCGTATCAGTCATGGTTATATTCCTGACGAATATCTCAAACAGCTTGCAGCTACGCTTGCCCGAATCTACAATAAAGCGGATGACTCGCAGCGAAAAGAATTTACTCGTTTGTCTCATGATGATATGAAAGAACTTTCTGCCAGAATATACGATGCGCTTGAAAAAAGTACTCTTCCACCGTTTGTTAACACCGAAGAACCTAATTTGGAGCGCAAAGGATTGGTTTCCCCACTTGCTAATCATGCCGATGCACGGAGGTTTTTACTCATTCTTGCAGCTGGATTTGTCAATACGCTAATGCCAGGAGAAGATACGCTTATATCAAAAGGGTTCTCCATTGAGGATGCTAAAAACACGACAGAGGCATTTGAGGAGTTTTGTAAAGAATACTACGATGAGATAGAGGCTCTTCGTATCATCTATAACAATGAAGGCGAACCGATAACTTATTCAATGTTGAAAGATTTGGAACATAAACTCAAAATGGCAAACAATCATTTTGCTCCAAAACAAATTTGGAATTCGTATGCCATTCTTTCTCCGGGCAAAGTAAAGCGTTCTACAACAAAAGAAGAAAGTGATGCTTTGACAAACATCATACAACTGGTACGCTTTGCTTTCCGCCAAATTGAGAGGTTGGACAGTGTAGTCACTACATCCAAGCAATATTTCAATCTATGGCTAGGGCAAAATCAACGTGAAATAACCGACAAGCAGCGTGAAGTAATCAGTCGTATAGTGGATTACATAGCTTCTAACGGAGCTTGTACCGTCAGAGATATTCGTGAAGATGATGCAACCCATGCAGCCCAAATGATTCGGGCGTTTGGTAATATGCAGAAAGCAGATGAAGCACTTCGGTCGCTTTATACATTTGTAGTATTAAGAAAAGCAGCATAAATTATGGTAACAAATAACGCAACAGAGCAATCGCTCACCAAAAAAGTCTGGAATCTGGCAACAACTCTTGCCGGACAAGGTGTTGGATTTACCGATTATATCACCCAACTGACCTATCTTTTGTTTTTGAAGATGGATACCGAGAATGTAGAAATGTTCGGAGAGGAATCGGCAATTCCAACTGGGTATCAATGGAACGATTTGATTTTTCTTGATGGATTAGAACTAGTCAGGCAATACGAAGAAACACTTAAACTGCTTAGCGAGCAGGACAATTTAATAGGCACTATTTACACCAAAGCACAAAACAAGATAGACAAGCCTGTTTATCTGAAAAAGGTTATCACTATGATAAATGAAGAGCAATGGCTCATCATGGATGGTGATGTGAAAGGTGCTATCTACGAGAGTATTCTTGAAAAGAACGGACAAGACAAGAAAAGTGGTGCCGGACAATATTTTACGCCACGTCCGCTAATCCAAGCGATGGTGGATTGCATCAATCCGCAAATGGGCGAAACCGTTTGTGACCCCGCTTGCGGTACAGGTGGATTCCTGCTTACTGCTTATGATTATATGAAAGGGCAGTCTGCAAGTAAAGAAAAGCGTGATTTTTTGCGTGACAAAGCTTTGCATGGTGTGGATAATACGCCTTTAGTAGTAACACTTGCTTCCATGAATCTCTATTTACATGGTATAGGCACAGACCGTAGTCCGATTGTGTGTGAGGACTCTTTGGAAAAAGAGCCATCAACCCTTGTTGATGTGATACTCGCCAATCCACCTTTTGGAACTCGCCCTGCTGGTTCTGTGGACATCAACCGTCCGGATTTCTATGTAGAAACCAAGAACAACCAGTTGAACTTCCTCCAGCACATGATGCTTATGCTCAAAACCGGAGGACGTGCTGCCGTGGTGCTTCCTGACAATGTTCTCTTTGAAGCCGGAGCTGGTGAAACAATCCGTAAACGCTTATTGCAAGATTTCAATCTGCATACTATATTACGTTTACCCACAGGCATCTTCTATGCCCAAGGTGTAAAAGCCAATGTGCTGTTTTTCAGCAAAGGGCAACCTACCAAAGAAATATGGTTTTATGATTATCGTACCGATGTAAAGCACACGCTTGCCACCAATAAACTGGAACGCCATCATTTAGATGATTTTGTCTCCTGCTACAATAATCGGGTAGAAACCTACGATGCAGAAAATAATCCGCAAGGGCGTTGGCGCAAATACTCGGTAGATGAGATCATTGCCAGAGACAAAACAAGCCTCGACATCACATGGATAAAACAAGGCGGTGAGGTGGACGACCGTTCATTGGCAGAATTGATGGTAGACATTAAAAATAAAAGCCAAACGATAAGTGTGGCTGTAGCTGAACTTGAAAAATTGCTCGCAAACATAAATGAAGATTGAGTGCATGGAAAACAATAAGATAATCATATCAATGGAACAGCAATTTGGAGAAGTTATAGACATCATTCTCCAACATAAAGGTCGTGCTTCAAGAGCCGTAAATAACGAACTATTGTTTACAGCGTGGTATGTTGGTGGATATGTATCAGCCAAATTGAAAAGCGAGGAATGGGGAAGTAAGGTTGTAACGCAGTTATCCGAATATATCCGTTCCCAGCGTCCAGACATCAAGGGCTATAGTCGGAGAAGCATTTACAATATGGTGATGTTCTATGATGAATATTCATCGGAAACATTCAGTTCCACTGTAGAGAAGTATTTGAACGCTGAATTTGTGCAGCCAAGAACTGCACAAATAAAAGCAAGCCAACCTACACAAGAGGTGGCTGTAATTGTGCAGCCAACATCTGCCCAAATTATCCATTCAACATTTGGACAGATGCCCAAAATATTGGAGTTGACCACATTGACCAATCATATAGAGATTCTTTGCCGATGCCAAAGTAATGAAGAGCGGATGTTCTATATACTCTATGCCAATAAAGAACATTTAGTGAAGCGAGAACTTCAGCGTTGTATATCGAATCAAACATATACAGCTTTATTGAGCAGTAAAGACAATATGTCGAAAGGCTTACTTGGTGCTTACCCCAATGCCCCTATAATGTTTAAGGACACATTGTTCGTTGATTTCTTGAACTTGCCTAAGAAACATAGCGAATCCAAACTTAGAAAAGGCTTGGTAGAACACATGAAGCAGTTTATTCTTGAGCTTGGAAAGGACTTTATCTTTATGGACCAAGAGTATCGTCTCAATATAGGTGCATCTACATTTAAGGCTGATTTGCTGTTCTTCCATCGTGGCTTACAAGCATTGGTAGCTGTAGAATTGAAAAAGACAAAATTCCATCCGCACGACCTCGGTCAGTTGGAATTTTATTTGGAAGCACTCGACAGAGATGTAAAGCGTTCTAACGAAAACCCTTCTATCGGCATTATCCTTTGCCCGGAAGCCGACAAGGTAGTGGTGGAATACGCAATGAGCAGAAGCATGAGTCCAACAATGATAGCAGAATACAAACGTATCCTCATTCCACAGGAGCGTATGCAACAACAACTAAATGAGTTTTGCAACCTTTTCTTAGATAAAGACTAATCGGTATGGATACAAAGAAATTACGTCAAAAGATACTCGACCTCGCTATTCGTGGCAAACTCGTTCCGCAAGACCCAAACGATGAGCCTGCATCTGTATTGCTTGAACGAATCAAGGCTGAAAAAGGACGATTGATAAAAGAGGGGAAAATTAAAAAGAGTAAGAAATCGGTAAAAACTTCCGATACGCCCCATTATCCCTACTTGCTACCTAATAGATGGTGTTTGTCTACTTTAGG
>OCSG01000873.1_pt1 | contig 22471 bp, 8 predicted proteins | sample 1538831 | NCBI WGS metagenome assembly OCSG01 (sample SAMN04571729, study PRJEB22368) | human gut metagenome | biome: human gut; material: stool | host: Homo sapiens | place: Luxembourg | collected 2012-09-20 | reverse complement strand
CAGCGCCCTCGCAGCGGAGATTTGCGCTGGCCCGCATAATCGTCTGTTGCGGCGCCAGCATTGTAGCTCACTTTGCTCGCAAAGTGAGGGCCACGAACACGTAGCGAATATGGCCAGCGCTTTAGCGCATGACTTTGTTGGATTTTTAGCCGTGTTTGGCCGCCACAATATTCGTCCCCCCTCACTTTGCGAGCAAAGTGAGCTACAGTGCTGCGCCGCAGGCCTCCGCCGAATGTTCGCGCAGCGCCGCTGTTGCAGCGCCGCAACCGCCATGCTATTTGGCTCAAAACTATGCTAAATATTTTAAGTAGACAGCCAGAATAATTTCTATCTGACCACCGGCTCAGATTTCCGTCTTCAATTCATTATACAAGTCCACTGGCCCTAAATGCCAATAGAGCGTACTTGCTGTAGATAATTTCTTATACAGTTTCGAATGATATATGCGATTAAGGCTCTCTTGCAGAGTGAAGCCATAATCTTCTCGCAGATATTCCACCAGCCAGCAGATTTTCCCTGGCAAAAGCAGGTGAAGGTTGTCTTGATTTATCTGAACCATAAGCAGGTATTCAAAATTACTATATAATCTCAATGCGGGGGGCTATTTTTTACCTCTCCATCTTAATAGCTTCAACGAAACGCAGGGCGGCCAATGCACTTTCGGTGTGAAACAGGTATTGGTCGACCAATTTATAGGTTTTGAGCTCACGGATAAGCGTCTCAATACCGATTACCCCACTCTCATACAATCCAAATTGCAAATAAACCCTGTCGTTTGCCACAGGACCATATACGATGTCATAATCGTGGGTAAAGTCTTTCTGCGTTCTGTTGGCCATGACAAATTCCGCCCATTCTTTCGTTGGTTCAGAAAACAGAAGACATTTAAGTTCTTGCATTTTCCTGTTGTCAAACTCATAGATATTGACGTAGCCACCTTTGGCCACTTGTTCACGCATACGCCTTTTAACCCATTCCTTTGACTGCTGTTCTGAAGTAGTAGTGTAGAATCCTTTGCCATAATCCAATAGGCGATTGGACTGAAGTTTCATTGGATGTTCTACGATTTCCAAACTACCATGATATAGTTTCATTGCTCCTTCTTTTTTCTGATTTCTATAAACTCGTCTATTTCTTCTATCAACCATTGACGCCCCTGAGTGTGAAGGACTTCGTAAAACTCGCTCAGATAGTCCACCAAACCATACTTTGAAAACAAGTCAAGCACCTGTTCTCCAGACATCTTTTTGGCTGCTCCATATTCTTCTATGCAGAAAGCAACGAAGAGGGCCACATCTTTTTCGTTCCTGCTCATTGTTATTCTCCTTTTTGTGGCTCTGCCACGTATATTTGCCTTGTCGCCGCACCGCTTATCAAATTTGTGCACGACAAATGTAGTTTTTTTTATTGGTATATACAAATTTATAGGGTGTTCAAAAGCGCAAAGCCCCCCATAAAACAAAACGTCCCGCCCTGAATGGTGGCATGCGCAAAAGGCAGTGCCGCCAATCGGGCGGGGCGATTTGTTTCAGCGATGTTACATCCTCACTTCACGAGGACTTTTATGTCTCCGAAGAGATAGAGGCCGGGAGGAAAACCGCTGTAGGTGGCAGTTCCGGGATGCACGTCAAGCACGCGGAAGAGCTGTCCGGCCGTTGTCACCACGTTGAGCCTTGCGGCAACGGTGCTCTCAACACAGACGCGCTGGTTGCCGATGGCGCGGATGGTGATGGCGTTGCTTGCCGGCGTGTCTTCCTCGTCCTGCGTCTCCGGCAGGATGATGCCGCCTTTCTGCTGCGCGATGTTTATCACCGCACTGTAAGGGCGGGAGGAACCGGCGGGCGAGGTTGCCGGCGCCATGTAAGTGCGGAACGGCGTAACGACCGAGAGGGCCGAGGCATCGCTGAATGCCGTGCCGCCCTCGTTCATGCCATACACCTTTCCTTCATCCACTTGGAGGGCGGCGAAAGTGCCGCGGTGCGCATAGTTGCCAGTGGCGGCCGTTGCCATGTCCGAAGTGACAGGAATCGTGACTGCGCCGTAAGTCGAGGCCCCGTCCCTGTTTTTGCCGTAGGCATTGAACGTGATGGTCTGTGCCTCCTGCACCGCATTGAAGAGGTCGTTATAGAACGCGCTGGAGAGGTCGAACTCGTAATAGCGGTTGCCGGGGAAGCGCACGATATACGGCACGCCAGCCGTCAGGCGGGGATAGTCGGGATAAGTGTGTGACGCTGCCGCATAATACGGATTGTCTTCCTTGTCATAAAGCCGGTCTCCGTAGTGGTCAACGAAGAAGGTGTTGGAGAAGACATAGGCAACCCCACTGGTCAGACCATTCCCCGAAGCGTCTTTCGCCACAAAGAGCGCTTCGCCGCCCGTAGGCGTCTGCACGGCGGCACCAGAGGCCGCCACACTGGCTGGACGCTGGAACACGGCCGATGGCACATTGTTCTCTGTGCCGACAGCGGTCAGTCCGCGCAACCAATATTCATGGTGGAGCGTATGGACATTCTCGCTCGGACGCTCGTTTTCCTCGTCGGAGGGAACACCATAGAAATGCGTGATTTCCTTGTTCAGCGAGGCCACCGCCTTGTCTGCCGTAAAGGGCAGGCAGATACCCTCCCAGGCGTCGTTGTTGTCGTTGGCATAACGCAAAGGCTTGCGCACATACCAGGCACGATCCGTCACAGAGAAGGCCATCGGCACAGAGAGGTCGTTGTTGACGCAGGTCTCTCCTTCGCCGTTCTCGTCGTTGGGCGTTCGCTCAACGAGGTGGAAGAGCGGCGTGGCATAGTCCTTGCCGTTGAGAACGATGTGGTGTCCCTTGATAACCGATTCCCTCGTGGTCTCGTCGTAGGCAAGCGCCTTTCTCACGGCATCGTGGGCCTCCGTGTCGGTCTCCGCGTTGTCTTCGGACGTATAGACAAGAAGATTCTGCGTGACGCCGGCATCCGCCTTCACCACGAAATCGCTAAAGCGTGTGGCGTTGTCGTTGACTGGCGCATAGAAGATGCCGCTGCTGCCCATTCCTGCCGCCGCAGGGAGGTCGTTGTGGCAGGTGAAGTCGACAGCCGTTGTGGCAGGGTCATGCACATACGTGTTCATGGTGGTGGTGCCTTGGTTGTAGGCGTTATAGTGGAAGGCATCGAGCTGCGTGTTGCCATAATAGGCCGCCGTTCGGTAAACGCGGTCGCGCATGGCTTCAACCATGTGCGAACTGATCTCGCTGGGATAGTCGGCGGGCAGCTTCTGCAAGTCTTGTCCCCAGAAGAGAAAATCGTTCATGGGCTCCTTGCCGCTGTTGTTGGCATTCAACAAAGGCGCGTAAACCGCTGGCGACCAGATGCCGCCAGAGAGCGCCGGCGCCTTGACCAGTCGGGCCGCATCGAGCGGATGCGTCTTGTCGTGGCGCGTCTCCACCTGTTCATAGTTGGGGATGTCTTTTCCGATGCGCAGATAAGTGATGCCCGTGGTCTTGCCCGTGATGGCATCAGCACGGCAGGCATACTGATAGTCGCCGTTGGCGTAATATCCGTAAACATATTTCAGCACCTCGGCATCAGCCCTGCCCCGGGCAAGGAGGTAATATTCGTTGAGGTCGTATGCCACCCTGCCATAGCGGAAGTCCTCACGCGTGTAATTGCGGGCCGGCGTGCCATCCCATCGGTAAACAACGGGCGACGCCTCGCTGCCCGAAGCAACCGGGGCATATTCAAAGCAGCAATGGAAGTTGGCCGTGCCGCCGTTGGCCTCATCGCTGGAAATCTTTCCCGATGAGAGACCGAGGTTGTAGATGCCGGCCTCTTTCGCGACACTCCTGAAGAGCGCCTTGCCCGAGCCCACGCCACTGACCACATGCCCGTTGCCATGCAGCGTGCCTGCGAAGTTAGAGATGTAGGCATCGCCCTTCAGCGCTGCAGCGTTCAAGGAGAGGTCGTTTTGCAGGACAAACTGGGCCGAGGCGCCATAGCGCGGCGCATTGCCGTCCTTGCCGATGGAGTCGACAAAGGCCGCGAAAGCCGTGAGGTCGCTCTGGTCGGCGAGGTAAATGCGCGGTTCGGCCAAGGGATTGGAAACACCGGCCCCCGCCGCGTTTTCCGCATGCGCCCGCGCAATCGCCTCGGCGAGGTGGAGGTTGATTTCTGGCTTGTGGGGGTCCATGCGGTGGTAGTTGTGAACCACAAAGCGGTCGTTGTCTTGCATGCCGACCTGCATGATGTCGTCAACGCCCGTCACGGCAACGCCCAATTGTATGCCATAGCCATTCATATAATAATAGACCGGGATGTCGAGATTGTCGTCCGTCTTGTCGTAACGACAACCCGCGAAAAATCCCTTGCCCTTCTCATCGGCCTGACTGAAGGTGTCGTAGCCCTTCGCCACGGCATCTTTGATGTTGTCCTTCGTCCACGGCGTGGTGTCGCAGAAGCGCCATTTTCCGTCGGGCCCCATCTCGCGCTTACCAATGCGCCAATAATAACCGTTGACGGCAAACGACTGGTCGGCACTGACCACGACACTGTCTTTGGCAACGCGCACCATCTCGCCGGGAAGGGCGCAGTTTTCGATGGTGACATGGCCGCTGACCGTTGGACCTTGCACATATTCGATGGTGAGGTAAATCGTGTAAGTGTATTCGCGCTGCACATAGTAGGCCACAGGGTTGGCCTCGTCAATCGTGACATCAGAGAGGTTGTCCACCTTTTCATAGCGCTTCGCCAGCGTGTTGTAGGTGAAGAGGTTTTCAACCTTCACAAACTCGTCGGTCTGCGGCTGATAGTAAGTGTTGGCCGCATCGAGTTTCCCCGATTCAACCAATTCGTAGTCCTCTCCCACCTTGCGGTAGAGTTTTCCCGCGTTGGTGTAGATGGGCTTATTGTCGGCCTCGCTGACATATTCCTCATAGGCCGGTGCTTTGAGCACGAGCGTTGCCAGACTCTTGCGGGCAAGGTGCTTGTTGAAATAATCTGGCTCCGCCTCGTTGGTGTTGTCCACCATATCCACCAGGCGGAAGGCGATTTTGGCATCCTCTTTCAGTCCGGCGGGGAGCAAGTTGTTGATGAGCGTGGCTTCGTTGTCGCCGTCCTTTCTCATCGACAGCAGGGCCGAAAAGCCCTTGTTGGTCTTGTCTTCGTCGGCCTCCGAGACAGCCCCTGAGAAGACGTTGCTCGCGCTGCCGCCAACGTAGAGGCGGTATCCTCCGGAAACTCCATCGGAGTAGAACTTCTTGTCGGTCTCGTCCGTCTCGTTCCCCGTAAGGTAATTGCGGTATTCCAAATCGCTCGAATACGTGTTCTTGTCGTCGGGATGCCCGCTGCGCATTTTCCATTGCTGGATGCGCACAGGCTGGGCACTCTTTAGGCCAGAGAGCACGGTCAGTCCGTCCTTGTTGTTGCTGTCGAACATGAGCGGACGCTCCTCCGAAGATTTAAACGTATAGCCCGTGATGTTGACATAATAATAATAGTGGAAACCCGTGACATACCAGTAGTGGACATCCATGTCCTCCGCCGTCTTCCCCGAACCTTCGCCCGTGAGGGTGTAATAGCCCGTCGGGAAACAGTCGTCGACGATGTAGCGCCCCTTGTGGTATGGGAAGACGAAGTTGCCCGTCGTCTCCAGGAAGTCCTCCTCGTGCGTGTCGCCCGATTGACGTTGGTGGTTGTTGTCGGCATACACATAGCCGCCGCCCTCGTCCTCGCGGACATTGATGAGGTTCATCTCCACCACGCCGTAGATAGGGCCGTAGAGTTTCTTTTCCACCACCTTTCCGTATTCCGCGTCATAGACCTCCTGGCAGAGCTGAATCTTCATGGCATAACCCGAAGCGATGCCAATCATGTTTCTCGCCGTTCCGTCGTTGCGCTTCTGGAACGTGGTGTAAACGTCGTCTGTGTTCTCCTTGTCCTTGTTGGCCTGATAATCGTCGATGTATTTCTGCTTGACCTTCTGGTACGACATATCGGCAAAAGCCCCCTCAGCGGCGCTTCCCGCAGCCGCCAGGCGGCCACTGCTGTTGCGCCAGAGTTCGCCGTAGAAGTCCACGTTCGACGTGAGGGCACCGACATAATGGATATTATTGGAGAAGCCCATATAGTTTCGGGCCTTCGTGCTATATTGGAAGTCGGCATCGTCTGCCTTCGCCTCCAGCGCCCCGTCTTCGCCAACGCGCACAACGTTGGCCACCATCTTTATCTCCCCGACACGGGCAATGGAATAAGGCGCCTTGTCGACCTCGTTGACCGTGTAATCGCGGGCGCCGAGCAAGGAGAGGCAGTTGTCTTCCAGACGCAGGATGTCGAGACGCTGGAAGGTGTTGAGGATTTTCGGATTGTCGATGGTGTGCGCCGCGAAACCGTAGCCCGTGACATCGGCGCTGCGGAATCCCTGTGCATACGAGAGATGGCCGTCGCCGAAGATGCCGCCTTCGCTGTCGTATTCATAGAAGACATTTTCCCGGATGCCCTCCAGTCCTGCCGGCGGCGTGGTGCCGCTGTGGTAGAAGTATTTGTCTTGCAAGGAGACATAGCGGTAGGTGTACACATTGTTGGCCACCGCCTCGTCGTTGTCGTAATGCTTATAGTAATACCCATAGAGGTCGGTGCCGTCGGGCAATGCCACCGCTCTCATGTCCTGACGAGAGATGGTGACATGTTCGCTTTCCTTACTGTCGCCAACGAGCACCACCGTGTTGCCGCCGAAGCCCACCGTTGTGCCTCCCGGCAGCCTTTTCAGAGCCTCAAGGTTGGCCGCGGTGCTGGTGAAGGCATCGTCAACATTATACTGGCCATTGAACTTCAACACCGTCGTGTTGTTGGCCAACACCGACGAGCCCTGGGAAGTGGAATAACCGCCGCCATACACGGCCTCATCGATGCGGATGCACACGTCCTTCCATCCAACGGCCGGCGTTTCGGGAACCACCTTCGTGAAATATTGGTCGCGGTTGTCGTCGGTGATGGCAACGCGCTGGCCGTTGCCGTTGTCGATGGCCACAATCTCCTCGAGGGTGCCCTGCGACACCCATTCGTCTTCGAGCAGATAGATGTTTTCCTTGACAACGGGCGTTTTCTCCATGCCGTTGTCGTTTTGCAGGCCGAGGTTCTTGCGGTCGGCCCGTTGCAACACATATCTGCCGCTGGCATGGTGCTCGCTGCTAACAACATAATAAGTGGGGTAGCCCACTTTCACCTGCGTAGAGCCAAAAACATAACCGGCATAAGAACCGCCCGTGACGGCGCGGAAGATATGGCCGTTGAGCACTTCGATATTGGTGACGCCGATGACATTTCCCTGCTGTCCGCCGCCGTAGATGAAGTTGGCAGAGACGCCGAGGCCCTCAGCGTTGCCTTCCGTGTCGGCCACACCACAAGGCAGGAACTTCCCGCCGCTCATCCGTGGCTCGCTGCACTTCGTTGTCTGGCCCAGCACCACGCGTGTGTTGCCATAAACGTAGCTGTCCATGCCATAGCCCGCGCCATAGATGTTGAGGGCCTGATATTCGGCATCCTTCGTGGAGAGTTCGTTAGACTTCTCCAACATCGCTCTGTCCTTGCCCGCCAACATGTCGCTCTCGAAATTGATGAGGACATCGCCGCGAATGGTGCCGCTCTTGAAGCAGCCGCCATAGACATTGCCGCCAACGTAAGCCCCGTTCTTCACCTTCGGCTGGAAGCGGTTTTTGACGTTGAGCTTGATGAAGGGATATTCCGAATGGGCGAGGCCGAACAGATAGCCACCCTCGTGGAAGGCTTTGCCCTTATAGTTGTAGTTGGTGTTGTTGCAACCCGCCACAATCTTTTCCGTGATGGTCAGTCCCGCCGGGAAAGTATATTCCAGCACGTTGCCAATCTTCTTCACCGCAGCCCCCGCAGCGAAATCCGCCGCAGTTTTCGGCATGACGTTCATGTTACCGCGGTTTCCGCCGCAGCAGAACGTTCCTACGATGCAGTTGGTCAATCCCTCTCCCGTCTCGCTGCCGTTCCATTTCAGCGTTCCCTGAATGTCGGTCTCCACGGGGTTGAAATAGAGGTCGATGAGGTGAGGATAAACGAGCGGACGCTTGGTATTTTCCGTTGCGAGATACGTCGTACTGATGCCCGCATTGACCGCGTTGCCAATCCAGTCGATGGTGTCGGCGAGGTTGAGTTCATTGGTCGCATCGTTGATGTCGCCGTTGAGCTTCTGGAACATATTCATGAAGTCGTTGTCTTCCGACGTCTCAAACAAAGCATCGCCGTTACATCCCATAAAGACGCCGCCAATGCGCACATGGCTACCAATGTTGACATTGATGTCGCCAACACGCTTGCCCCTGCCCGTTGCCGCCGACCCGTCGTTGGCGATCACGCGCTTGACGGTGGCGGAGTTGCCGCCGCCGTAGACATTACCGTCGATGCGCACCGTGTCGGTGGCCGAAGCACCCTGGATGCTGATGTTCACCTTGTTGGTGAGCGGGCGCCAGGAATTGATGTTCACGATTTTCACCGCGTCGGTGGCCTCCTTGAGCGAAGGCATGGTGCCGCGCATCGGCACGGTGTACACCAGCGCCACCTTTTCCGAAGCTGGGTCGGCAGGGTTGAGCGGATAATATTCGTTGACCGTCACCTTGGTATTGCCGTTGCGGTCGTTGGCATAGAGATAGTCGCCATTGCCCGCGCCATAGACATCGCCGAAGAGATGGCCGCCGGCGATGGTGATATTGGTGCCGTCGCCGCCGTTGTCCATGAAAAGGCCCTTCGCGTTCAGGCCGACGTTGACATAGCCCGAGACGTCGTTGCCGCCATAGACATTGCCGTGGATGAAAATATCTGAATTACTGTAAGGCGATGTGGGGTCGGGCGTATGGCTGCCGATGCGCACCGTGGTGCTCTTCAGCACATCGCCCATAAAACCGCCGCCAAAGATGTCGCGGCAGTCGATGGCTCTCAACTCGACATCGGTGGAGCGTACCGAACTGTAAGAACCGCCGCCAAACACACGGCGGCAGAAAACGCCGCCCGCCCCGATGATGTGCGTATCGCCGCCCACCTTGCCTGAATAGCCACCGCCAACGATGTCCATCAGGGAATAGCCAGTGAAGAAATGCCTGTATTCCTTTCCGGCAACGATGTCAATGCCCTCCAGGATACTGCCGCGGCCTTCCATGTCGACGTTCACATACGTGTCGCCAAGCACGATGGCACCTTCGCCGTAGCCGCCGCCGAAGACGCTGAAATGGGGCGAACCTGTCTTATAGTAGATTTCCCGCCATTCGTCGCTCTCGAAGAAGTTCTTCCCGTCGTCTCTCCCCGACACCATCTGGGTCGTGTTGTAGAGCAGGCCCTTCGTCATGGTGGTGTAGGTGTTGTGGCCGACGGTGCAGGCCACGTTGCCTCCGGCGTAGATATTGTGGTCGATTTTGAACTTCAAAGCGGCGTGGTCATACTGTGGAGAATAGACCACCCCATTAACGATGTCGGCCGGCTGCCACGAGCGCGTATCAGTTTTCCAATAAGATTTCAGCAGCACCTCGCCGCCCATCATGAAGAGGTTGGTGTTGCCCGTGACGTCGGCGGAAGTGGTGTCGGCGGAAGTGGTGATGGCCGTCTCACCACCATTTTCCGACTGCGTCGTGGCCACATTGCCATAGCCGCCGCCATAGACGCTGCGGCCGAATTTCCCGTCGTAGAGCGTCACGAGCGTGTTGCCAAACACCGTTCCGTTTTGGCAACCGCCGAACACCTGCCCCAAGAGCAAGGGATAAGAATTGGCGTTTACGCCGTCGGCCGGATGCGCCATGTTGGCAGCGTCGTCGGGAGAGAGATAGTCCTGCTTCGCATCGTCCCAATAAGGATAGTGCATCACAGGGCGGTCGGCGATAAGGCAAGCGTTGCCATAAACGCCACCCAGTTTCTTATAGTCGCCACACGCCGTTTTCAGGCGTCCCTTGCCGCCGGCAAACACCGACGACATCAAGGCGCCGCCACGAACGTTAACCAGCGTGGCGCAATTGGCAAGCTGCGTATAGTCTGTGCGTGAGAACACGGCCGGCTCGGCCTTCGTTCGGCCCACGTTTGCCGCGTCGCCGCCGCCATAAACATTGCCGTAGATGCGGGTACGCTCAATTCGTCCGAGATTATTTTGGAAGGTGAACGGTCTACCATAGATATGCACCGCCGTCTGTTCGACGCGTGCCATATCAGGGAAGTCGACAAAGCGGCCGTCTTTCCAGACCGACTCGATGCCAGCGCCGCCGCCAAAGACATCGCCGCCGATGTTGGCAGATTTGACAAACACCTTCGCCTTGCCGCCGACTTTGCCGAAGTCAACGCCACTGCCGTCGGTGAAGTCGCCATAGGGCATCGCGCCCAGTCCGGCACCGTAGAGGCTGTGGCAAACGAGTTGGCAGTCGGTCTCCACGTAGGTGTTGCCTCTGACATATCCGGCGAAACCGCCGCCGTAAATCTGCTGCAACACGAACCCCGAAGCACCCATCATCCATGCCAATCGGCTGGCATGATAACGGAGGAAGATGTCGGGGTCTTTGTCGCTACCGTCGAAGCTGCCGTAATAGAGGCGCTTCTCTTCTTTCGTCACTTTGAGATAGTCGTTGTAGATGGCTTTCTCGAAGTCGACGTAGGTTTTGTAGTCGCGGGCTTGGTTGAGATAGCGGTATTTCGTGCCGCCAACGGCAATCAAGCCATTGTCGTCAACCTTCGCGCCGGGCTGTACGTACACCTCGGCCTGCCCCACTTCCGTATTGGCACCATAGCCTGCGCCAAACACGGAAAACTGCGGCCGCGAGGCATCCGTGACATCAATCGCCCAGCAGAGGCTCTGCGGAGAAGTATAGTCAAACATGCTAATGGTCTTCCCCTTCTCGTCCTTGAGGTCTTCGAGGGGCGAATGGTTGACCACCACGACGGCCTTGCCCGTGGTGGCATCGAGCGCCGTGCCCACACGGCAGGCGCGGTTGCCGCCGCCGAAGATGTTGTGGCCATTGGTGAAGAGGCGCTTGTCGAAGTCAAAAAACGCCTGCGTGCTTTCGTCGTTCCTGAGCTTGTCGAGTACGGCCTTGGCCGCAGGGTCCGTCACGTCGTTGAGCGATGCCACGCCCTTAATGGCAAAAAACAGACGGCGGGCTTCCTCAAGACTGTTGCAAAACGCCTGGTTGCCGGCAGAAGCCGACGTCCAGGTAAGAATATTGCCGTTGATGTCGGCCTTGCGGTTCCAAATCCATGCACCGCCGTCCATCTGCACCTTCGTGTTGCCGAGCACATCGGCGTAAGTGCCAATCCCCGAAACGTCCTTGCGCCCGAGCACTTCCTCATCGGGCTCAGAGACGTTGTTGATGATGATGTCGCCAAAGCCGCCACCGAAGACGTTGCTGCCCAGCATGCCGCCCTCAACGTGTACCATTGTGTTGCCATCGACCGTGCCATACGCGCAGCCGCCGTAGACATCGCCCCAAACGTAAGGCACCACGCCGGCCTGGCCTCCGTTGCCGTCGGACTGGCTTTCGGCGATGTGAACGAGGGTGTTGCCGTTGACGCGGCCCACGTCGCTATATTCGTCGGCCTCAGCCTTCGTCAGTCCCTGACCGCCGCCAAAGACATTGCCAAAGACACTGCCGCCGCTGATGTTCACGAAAGAGCGGTAGCCATTGGCGGTATAAGAGAGGAAAGAGCCATCAGTTTGGCTGAGCGTAGAGGCGCTCACCGGGAAAGCCTGGGAGAAATAATCGGCAGGCTTCGTGGCAACATAGGGGCCTACATTGGCGTTGTCGCCGCCGCCATAGACACTGCCGTAGACAAGGGCATCGTCGGAGATGTCGACCTTCGAAGTGCCCACCACGCGTGCCACGTCCGCAAAAGGAGTAGACGAGGGATTTGCGGGTTTGAGACCCGCACCGCCGCCGAAGACATCGCCATGAATCCGGCCACCGCGCACATACACTTCCGTGTTGCCGCCCACCTGTCCCGTGGTGTTGTCTTCAACCGATGTTATATCGCCGAAGCCGCCGCCGAAGACGCGGTGGATGAAGGGCTTGCCGTCGATTTCCACCTTGGCGGAACCCGAGACGATGCCGGCATATCCGCCGCCCAACACGCCCCAGACGGTGAAGTTGGGGATGCCAACGGCGGAAGCGTTGCCGCCCTCTGCGCCGTTGTCGCCATATTCTCCTTCGATGTCGACGCTGACGCTGGTGCTGCCCACCTTCGTCAGACGGCCGTAGCCGCCGCCAAACACGCTGAAGTGGGGGTTGTCGTCATCGTCATACGCCTGCCGCCATTCATCGGTCTGCAGCAGTTCTTTGGTGGTCATGCCTTTCTGCAAAACCACCGTGGCCTGCCCAGTGCCTTCTGCGGCCGTGGCGGTCTCGTTGCCGTCTTTGTCCTTATAAGTGCCGACACGACAGGCGAGGTTGCCGCCGCCATAGACGTTGTGGGGATTGAGGAACTGGCCGTTGGCAAAGAATTTCGAACCATCATAGATTTCCTCTTCCGTGGCCGGCTCGTCGGCGGGGTCGGTGATGTTAGGGTCCCAGACATAGAAGATGCCCTCGTTGCTGTCCCACATCCTGTTCCAGAGAATATTGATGGAGAAGAGGCTGTCGGGGGCCGTCACGGCATGTCCCTGCCCTTCGCCGCTGTCTTGCGCCACCACAACTCTGGTGTTGCCGAGCACGTCGGCAGAGGTGACAGTGGCGCCGTTGATGTCGCCGTTGCCGCCACCGAAGAGCTGGCCCGCGAAGTTGCCCGCGAAGATGTTGACGGAGGTGTTACCCGCCACCTGTGCCCGGTTGCCGCCACCGAAAATGTTGCCATACACACTGGGCGCGGCGCCCGCCGTGCCCATCATACTGACGTTGGCATTGCCGATGACCAAGCCCACTTGGTCGGGACTTTGTGTGCATCCATCGCCGAAAGCATAAGCCTGCGAAGCGGGACGCTGCCGACGGCCATTGCCGCCCGCAAAGACGCTACCGCGGATGTCGGCTTTTTCGCCAACGGTCACATTGGTGGCGTTGCCCGCCGACTCCACGACGGCCATGTCGCCGCCGCCATAGATGTCCTTATAGAAAAGACCGCCTTGGATGTTGACACTCGACTGTCCGTAAACGCGTGCCATGTTAGAGAGCGTCTCCACCTCCGACGTGCCCTTGGCCTTGGCATCGGCCACACCATAGCCGCCACCAAAGACGGGGCAATGGAAGATGCCGCCGCTGATGTTGAGTTCCACGTTGCCATAGGTCTTGCCCAGTTCCTTATAGTCGGCAGGCACACCGCCGTAGGCATCTGTCGAGAAGAAATATTCCGTGCCGCGCCCGCCAGCGAAAATGCCGTGCAGACAATGGAACTCACCGCCATTGATGGTCAGGGAGGCCACGACATCGCCCTCAAGGCCGCTGCCATACACATTGCCGCCATACTTGTTCGGCTTGGCGCGGCGCTGCGTCCAGAGGCTTCGGCTCATAAAACCGCTGCCGCCGGCATAAATGCCATCGATGGGGGCCGACTCGTAGCCAAAGTCGCCGCCGTTGATGATGATGACTGAACTCGTCTCGCGCGGGTCAACCTGCGTGATGTCCTTGGTCATGGTGTTGTAACAATGGAACGTCACCAAACGGTCTTTGGCAACGGCATACGGGCCGTAGAGCATCACGTTCCTGTCTTTGTTCCAATAAGGAATGTTTTCGTCGGGCGTATGCGTTTCGGCCGCGTCTTCGCCGTAGCCGATGCCGTTCATACCGCCCGCTCCCGCACCGAAGATGCCACAGAAGATGCGGTCGCTCTGCGTGTTGTTTTCTGGCAGAATCTTAAACGTGCCGCCGTCGATGGTGACGCTGCTAAGCCCATAGAAAGGATTGTTGACCTTTACGTCGCCCGTGTGTCCGCGCCCCGTACTGCCACCATAAAGTTCCGTCACGACGACACGGCCGTTGACGTAATCATCGGTGTTGTATTGAGATTCTTCGGGCACGAGATAGACGTTGGCGCGGCCCATGAAAGTGTTGCAAGGCACATCGTAGAACGCCCCCTCATAGGGCAAAGTCAGTTCGGTCTGCGCTCCCAGCGTGCCGTTGACCACGCGTGCCACCTTTCCGCTCTTGATGACGATGTCGACGTCGGCATACATGGCACCCTCATGGCTACCTGCGAGCACCACGCCGGCATCGTAGTCGTTGGCGCTCTCAATGACGGTATTGTCGCCAAGTGTAACCATTCTGCGCTCATTATAGCGATCGTTCCACGCGCGGTCGATGTCGATGTCGATGGTACACTTCAGTGGTTGCTGCGGCGTGCCCATCACGCCGTTCAGTTTGGGCGGCTCGGCCACGCCGTTGTTGTATGTCGTCTTGACGGTCTGTCGGCCTCCCGCACTGATACAGGAATAGAAGCCCGACTTGATGATGATGCTGAAGCCCTCTCTGCCATGCGGCATCGACTTGTTGTAGGCCTCGATGCTGCCAGGGGTATTGAGGGGATAGAAGCGGCCGTCGTTGTTGAGGCCGCCGAAGATGTGGAGGGCGTTGGTCACAGCGCCGTCAATCGTTCCGTATTCTGGCGAATTTTGGTCGAAGCCCTTCATCTTGAGCCCCTTGCCCATTTCGAGGTTGTGGAACTGGCAATAGATGATTTTGTAGAACTCGCCGACACCTTTGGTCCTAACAAAGGTGAGGTTCTCAAAACGGGTGTCGCCCCAGATGGGCAAACCCCTCGAGGAACCAGTGATTTCAATCTCTCCCAGAAAATCCTCTTCCCATTCCCCGGTGATGGTGGTGTTGCGGAAGAGCTGAGGATTTTCTTGCTTTGCCTGGGCGAAGTCGTCGGCCGTCAAGAGGTTTTCGCCCTGATAATTCTTGGTCAGGTTGAAGCCAGCAAAGGTGACGTTGGCCGCGCTCGTTCCCATCAACACGATGGCATTCTCGTCCCACGAGCCCGTGGCCGAGAGTTTTTTGTAGGCCCCTTTCCAAGTCAGCATGGGCTGTTCGGGGGAATAGCCCCATTCGTCCCACGCTGGATTATTGTCGGCATTGGCTGGCTTGTTGGGATCATAGAAATTGTCCTTGCCCTGCGCATATTTCTTGCCGTCGGCCGTGGTGACGCCAGCGGGACAGAGATACACCACCACTGCGGCGCTCACCGTCTTCTCGAGGAGGACGGACGTGCCGCTCTTAACGGTGACTTTACAATAAAACTTATGGCTCTTCGAGGCATCGTTGGGGCGCGGCAGTTCGTTTTGCGAAGTAGGCACATCCGTCAGCCGCTCCGTGCCGTCAAACCATTCGTAGGTGATGTCAAGCCCCAAGTCTTCGTTGCTGATTTGCCCTTCAGTATCGTTGTTCACCTTGACCACGTAGGAAGTTTTGCCCGTTGTCATCGTGGCCGTCAGCCCGATGGCCTTCACCAAGAGGGTACTGGTGCGCTGATGGCCATCAGAGGCATAGACATACTGGTTGTAAGTCCGGCGGGGAAGAACGAAGGGGTTACACTTGTCGGTATTCACTTTTCCAGCGGCAGAGTTCTCGGTTGAGACATACCAATCGTAGACACCAGCAACAGGGTTGCCGTCTTCGTCCACCACAGTCAGCACGTCCGACGTTCCGCGCTCAAGCTTGAGGCTGATGGCGCTGAAAGTGAAGTCCTTTTCGGTTTTCAGATAGGTCCAGCTTTTCTTCTCGAGCTTGTTCTGCCCGATGTATCGGTTAGCGAGGTCGGCAAAGGTGTTGCCGAAGGGCTTACCCGTAGCAGCGTCAACGGCATCGATGGCCTGCTCCACGCCGTCGCCATAGTGGGGTGCTCCGCTGACGGCGTTGTCTGGCGAGAAGAAGAGGGTCGAGAAGTTGGACTTCGGGAATAGACCGTAATAGGTGTTGTCATAAAACGCAATCACACTGCCCTTGACGTTGCGGGCGGCGGTGACAACGGCTGGGCCATGCACATAAATGTTGGTTGGCAGGATGGCATTGCCGACGCTTGATAATTTCGCTACGCAACCGAGACCGCCAGAGATGGTCACGGCCTTGCTGCTCGTAAAGTGGGCGTTCTTGTGCATATTGACCGCCACGTTAGCAGAAATATTGAAAACCCTGTAGGTTCCACCGTTGTCGAGATAGCCCACGATGCCGCCAATTCGGCAGACACCTTTGACGTCATAAACTTCCCCATGGTCGGTCAGCTGGGAATTTCGGATGATGATGTTGCTGATTTCAGCGTTCTTTGTCAGGTCGGCCGCCAAGACACCGAGTTTGATGGTACCGTTGTTGGGCGCAAAGCCCTCCTTCTTCTCCACGCTGGCATTGTCGATGACGAGATTGGTGACAACGGCAAAGCCAGCCTCGTTGCTGGCCTTTCCGTTCAAGCGTGAAAACAGACCCCACGAGGCTTCTTGTACTTGTGTGGTGTCATTGGTCCAGCAGATGCGCATATTGCCAACGGAATGGCCGTCGCCATCGAATTTTCCCGAGAAGAAATGCCCGTTCTTGGGATTCCAACTGCCGATGGGCGTCCAGAGGCCCCGGCTGAGGTCGATGTCCTTGGTCAGCTGGAAATATTTTCCCGAAAACATCTGCGTCACGCTACCGCTGTTCACGTCGTGCGCCAGTTTGGCCAACTGCAAGTCGGTGGCGATGAGAAATGGCTTTTCCTTCGAGCCGTCGCCCTGTGTCCCGTCGGGGTATGGCTCATAGCTATCGGCATAAAACGGCACACCATTACAGAGGGTGCCATAGCTCTTCGGCTCGATGCTGAAGCTGAGGGTTTGGCTCTTGCCGTCGGCAGTGCCGATGGTCAGTTCGCAGGCACGGCTGTGGCTGGTCAGCGGCAGGGTGATGGTGGAGCCGCTGGCCGACGCCGTGGCTGCGGTTTCCCGTCCGTCGATTTTCCACACGCAGGTGCTGCCGGCGGGAAGGCTGGCAGAAGGCAGGGTGTAGGAAACGGTGCCGGCGCTGACGTCCAGCGTCTCCGTCTTTTTGATGTCGTCAGCGCTGGCATTCTGCGCCAAGGCCGCCTGGAAGCCGATGAAGAGCAGCGTCAAGGTGGCAAGGAAATATCGGGTGACGTTGTTGAAGATGGATGCTTTCATATTCAATCACTTAATAAACGAAGTTATATCAGAGAATGGAAGGGAGAGGGATTTCAGAATCAGCGTGGACGACGCATTTCAGTCAATCAGCAGATGTCCCGTATAGGCATCCTGGTCGGCCAGGACATAGAGATAACGGGGCTGGATGAGAATGCGTATGGGATAGAGCATTGCCGTTTTTCCCGTGGCGAGTTGGCTGAAATTGGTTTTGTTGAGGGCGATGGACGAGGTGACGTCCTTTCGCGTGACGAGGGTGGTGCCGTCTTGCGCCGTGAGTTCCACGTCGTAGGTCACTTGGATGACAGGCTGGAACTGCGCGTCGGGGATGGTGTAGAAATCGCGGCCCCATTGCGTGGTGGCGTCGGCGGTGACAACGGCCGTTTGCGTGTTGTCGTCGTAGGCCGCCGTGCCGTGGCCCTCGTAGGGAAGGAGGAAGGGGGTCTCGACAAACGCCTCTCGGCGGAGGTTGCTCCACGCGATGCTGGCGGCGCTCCATCGCTGTTTGTCGGCCTGCCAGGTATAGGTGCGGGAAATGGTGCACGAGGTGGCGAGGGTGCCGGAGAGGGAGACGCGCTTGATGCGGAAATGGCGGATGGCGTTCATCTTGGTGTCGAGGATGAAGAGCAGGCGGTAGGCCGTGAGGGTCTGGTCGAACTTGAAGTCGACAACGCGGTCGGCGCCGTCGGCCGTCACGTCTTCCTTGTGGTTGGGGAGGGCGCAGATGATGGGGGCGTCCGTCTGGTTGAAAATGACGGGGGAGGCCACACCATTGCTCATGGAAAAGGGGAAGGAGAGCGTGTAGGTATCGGTGGCGGTGCGCACGAGCGTGGCGCCATCGGTGTGGGGCATGTAGGCAAAGAAGTCGAAGGAGGTGGCGGCGGGATAGTCGGCCCAATGCTTGGGGGTGGCCGTCGTCCAACTCTGCGTTGCAGCATCATGGGTGGCCCGCTCATTGAAAAAGACAGCATTGGCATCGGCCGCGCCGCCAGAGAGGGCGGCACTCTGGGAGAGGTCTTGAAAACCAAACGCGCCCATGCTGCCAGGGTGGCGCTGCGAATCGTAGGCCTCGTAGGGGTTGGTGCGCGTTAGGCGTTTTTGGGGCTGCGCCGAAAAAACGATGTCGGCATAGCGGTCGGGGTGCTGCAAGGGGATGTCGGGACTTTCGCAAGCGGAGAGGCTTGCGAGGAAGAAAAGAAATGCGATGTATGTTTGATGCTTCATGCTTTGTCTGATTGAAATTGCGGTGTGCCACCTGCAAGAATGGTGTTGTCAGGAAATAGGGCAAAGGACGTGGGGCGTTCAAGATAGATTTGTGCTGGCCCGCATAATCGTTTGTTGCGGCGCCAGCACTGTAGCTCACTTTGCTCGCAAAGTGAGGGCCACGAACACGTAGCGAATATGGCCAGCGCTTTAGCGCATGACTTTGTTGGATTTTTAGCCGTGTTTGGCCGCCACAATATTCGTCCCCCTCACTTTGCGAGCAAAGTGAGCTACAGTGCTTCGCCTCAGGGCATCGTCGCACCTTATTATTTAGCAAAAAAACGCAGTTTTTTTTTGAGATTTTGTATATCAAAGGTTAGCGATAGCGCCCTCGCAACGGAGATTTACACTGACCCGCACAATCGTCTGTTGCGGCGCCAGCATTGTAGCTCACTTTGCTCGCAAAGTGAGGGTCACGAACACGTAGCGAACATGGGCAGCGCGTCGGGCCATGACTTTGTTGGAATTTCAGCCCGTGCTTGGCCGCCACAATATTCGTCCCCCTCACTTTGCGAGCAAAGTGAGCTACAATGCTTCGCCTTAGGCCTTCGCTGCATGTTCGCGCAGCGAAGGCCTCTGAAAGGTAGGGTGTTCAAAATCCAGATACAATCAAGTTTGGCGGCAGTGCCCTCGCAGCGGAGAATTGCGCTGGCCCGCATAATCGTCTGTTGCGGCGCCAGCATTGTAGCTCACTTTGCTCGCAAAGTGAGGGCCACGAACACGTAGCGAATATGGCCAGCGCTTTAGCGCATGACTTTGTTGGATTTTTAGCCGTGTTTGGCCGCCACAATATTCGTCCCCCTCACTTTGCGAGCAAAGTGAGCTACAGTGCTGCGCCCCATTCGCTGCCGCCAGCAATTCGTGTAATTCGTTCGTCCGCCTTTAAAAATTTCGCCGCAAAACCATTAAAACCCAGAAATCATTTGGCTATCTCATTGAAAACCCGTAATTTTGCACCGCTTATAAAATACAATCACAATTAATTCTATTCACAATGTATTTAGATTCTGAAAAGAAGCAAGAGATCTTTGGCAAGTACGGAACGTCTAACACGGATACTGGCTCCGCAGAGAGCCAAGTGGCCTTGTTCTCATACCGTATTTCCCACTTGACGGAACACATGAGAGCAAACCGTAAAGATCATACAACTGAACGTGCTCTCGTTAAGCTCGTAGGTAAGCGTCGCGCATTGCTTAACTACCTCAAGCGTAAAGACATCGAGCGCTACCGTGCTATCGTGAAGGCCCTCGGTCTCCGTAAGTAATCGCAAGCACTCTTGCAAAAAGAAATCGCCCCGCCCGGCATCCTGCCGAGCGGGGCTTTTTGCATCCTCGCCGCGCCGCCGTACCCACAAAACCTTTCACTGCCAATGAATACTTTTCTGGTTGAAAGGTTGGAAAATTAACCCCGCATGGCAATGGATGATACAACCGCAATTGCCATTATAGCCGCGCCCTGAAAGGTAGAGCGTTCAAAATTGAAATATCAAAGGTTAGCGGTAGCGCCCTCGCAGCGGAGATTTGCACTGGCCCACACAATCGTCTGTTGCGGCGCCAGCATTGTAGCTCACTTTGCTCGCAAAGTGAGGGCCACGAACACGTAGCGAACATGACCAACGCTCTGGGGCATAACTTTGTTGGATTTTCAGTGCTTGTCCGCCACAATATTCGCCCCCCTCACTTTGCGAGCAAAGTGAGCTACAGTGCTTCGCCTCAGACCTACGCCAAATGTCCGCGCAGTGCCTCTGTACCAACCTTGATTTTCTGGATTTTGAACATCCACCCTATAAGGAGTAGCCGGGCGAGGGATTCTCCCCGCCCGGCAACATTATTTTCATTTCGCTTCCGTCATGATGAAAAACAAGTTTCTGCATGTCGCGAGCGAGCTATATCTTAGCAAAGGCGAAAAACGCCTTTGCTTTACAGACCTTTGGAATTACTGAATTGTGACAATCTTATAGATCTTGGTGTAAGCACCCGTCCATGCAGAAGCCGCAGTGTATTCAATCACGTATTTGCCTGCTTCAACGTTAGCAATCTTCAAAGCGGTTGCAGGGTCAAGCGAGATGGTCTTGCCATCTTCAGTAGGAACGCTGCTCACAAATGAGTTGTTATCAGTAGCAACTACAGTATAGTAATTCGTTTTACCGTTGTCTACCCAATTGGCCACCAATGCCTCAGAAAGATTTGTTGCAGCAGCGCCGGTATCCGTCAGTTTGTAAACCTTGGTATTAGTAGCTGCGAGAGTTACAGTTTTCTTATCCTTATCAACAACCGTTGCATAAAGGTCTGAGCCATTCTCGTAGTCGGCATTGTCGTGCTGGTGCTGATAAAGACCGCCCTTAACAGCGAAAGTGGTGATGGTGGCAGTGCCCATTGCAGAAATGTACTCAACATTGCCTGTTTCTGTTTCCACTACGCTGGCATCGAAGGTGATGGGGTAAAGACCTGCGGGATCGCCAGTGCCACCCGTTGAACCGTTGGTGTTGTCGCTAATCTTGAAGAGATAGGTATAAGCGTAGTTCGGTCTCCAGCAGAGGTATTTTGCAGGGATGACAGCCGTTGCACCCTTCACATAGATTTTCTCGCCAGAACCATCGAGAGACGTGAGCGTGTAGTCAACCTTCAAGCTCAAAGTCTGGTTGTTGTCAGCCTGCGGCATGAACAAGGTGTACTTACCATCTTTTGTGTCATAAGTAGGAGTGGTGATGATTTCTGAAAGTTTTGTATCGGCCTTCAAGTTATTACCATCGCCAAGTTCAAGCACTGTCTTTGTTGCGCCTGGTTTGCCAGCTGCATTAGGCAACATCTTGGGCTGGTTTTTCAACTGACCACCAGCTTCAGTTTCGTCGTAGTAAACCACCTTGTAAGTCACACCCTCTGGAGATGTTTCAAGCGGCGTGTTGCTGGCATCTGCCTTAAACTTATCTGTAGCCTCGGTTGTTTGAGCAGCCTCGCCATCCTTGGTGTAATAGAACTTGTCGATGGTTACGCTATAACCAGGAATTGTTTCATACATGGCCACACGTACCTTGGTGAGGGCATTGCGGAAGGTGAAGTTGACCTCACCGCCATAGACGTCGTTCTTGCCGTGTTCAGCATTCGTCGTCTTGCGGATGACCTTGCGGTCGGCAAAATACAGCTCATCCCAGCTTGCGCCATCCTTCAACGTAACTTCGTAGCCCTTGGTATAGACAGAGCCATTTGCACCTACGTCTGCGGTGATTTTTTTAATCGTCACTGTTCCTGCCTCAACGTCAGCAGGCTTTGCCGTAGCGGCATAGAAGGTGTAAGCCTGAGCACTATAATCCCAATACTTGATGGTTTGATCTGCGTCAACCTTAGGGGTGACATGATTACGATATTTTGTATTGTCAACACCAACATATTCCCAACCAGCGGTGTTTGACTGCGTGTTGTTTTTATTACCATCGTATTTGAGGTAGTAGTTCGTGTAAACAGCCTGGTCGTTAGTAGCAGTATTGTCTTCAGCGGCAGAATGCTTTGTGCCATACACCCAGAAGCCATTGGCCTTTAAATTCTCAATTTTATAAACGCCAGTAGACGTTGCACGGTGTGTCTTGGTGGTGCCACCTCCAAACTGAATGGCGGCGCTGTTCTGTCCATTTCCTGAGCCGTCGCCCAAGAAGTCGTCGCTTGAGCAGCCGGCGAGGGCCAAAGCTGAAGCGGCAATGATTAGATACTTGTTCATAAACCTTTAACTTTAATAATATTTTTGTATGATTCTTTGATTGCTATGATTAGGTGGGGCGTTATTAGCGGCAGCGCCCTCGCAGCGGAGATTTGCGCTGACTCGCACAATCGTCTGTTGCGGCGCCAGCATTGTAGCTCACTTTGCTCGCAAAGTGAGGGCCACGAACACGTAGCGAACATGGTCAGCGCTCTGGGGCATTACTTTATTGGATTTTCAGCTCGTGCCTGGCCGCCACAAGATTCGCCACCCTCACTTTGCGAGCAAAGTGAGCTACAGTGCTTCGCCCCAGGCCTTCGCTGCATGTTCGTGCAGCGCTGCGACCTGTAAGAGGAAAAGTTAAAATCGACCATTCGGCCATACTTTTGCCCTTACAGGTAGGGTGTTCAAAATAGGTATTTTTAGCGAGACTAAAGAATGTCTATTTTGA
>OCSG01000869.1_pt1 | contig 22533 bp, 16 predicted proteins | sample 1538831 | NCBI WGS metagenome assembly OCSG01 (sample SAMN04571729, study PRJEB22368) | human gut metagenome | biome: human gut; material: stool | host: Homo sapiens | place: Luxembourg | collected 2012-09-20 | reverse complement strand
TGCTGTGCGAATTCCATTTGCAATTCTTCCAGGCATTGCTCCGACATACGTCTTACGATGACCACGGATCTCAGCCTCGTCACGTACTCCTCCTAAAGAAATGCGCACAAACGGTTTCTTAAGAGAACGTGCCAGGGACTTGGCAATAGAAGTTTTACCTGTTCCCGGAGGTCCCACCAGACAAAGAATCGGGCTCTCTCCCTTCTGTGTCAGTGTTCTGACAGCCAGAAATTCCAGGATTCTTTCTTTCACCTGTTCCAATCCATAATGATCTGCCTCTAAAACTTCTTTCGCATAGTTAATATCTGTATTATCTTCGGCACGTTTATTCCACGGCATCTCCAGGATTGTCTCAATATAAGTACGGATTACTCCATTTTCTGCCTGAGAACCGATCGTGTTCTTAAACCGTCCAATTTCCTTATGGAGCTTTTCTTTTACTTCTTCCGGTGCATCTAATTTGCTACATGCTTCTTCGAACTCATCTGCATCTGAAAATGTAGTATCCTCACCTAATTCCTCGCGAATCACCTTCAGCTGTTCTCTTAAAAGATATTCTTTTTGATGCTTATCTACTTTATTTTTTACTTTCCTTTGAAGTTCTTCTTTGATCTCCATAATCTGCATTTCATTCACAAGCTTCAATGATAATTTCTCATATCTACTCCAGAAATCCAGCTCTTCCAGAAGTTCCTGCTGATCCTTGTACTTCAATGGAATATTCGCAGCCACTTCATTTACCAGACGTTTTAAATCAGTAATATCGAGAATTTCCGCAACAGATTCTTTGGAAATCTTTCCATTCTTTGCTGCATATTCTGTAATAATTTCCTTCAATCCGCGCATCATTGCTTCCGCATTCAGATCATCCGGAATCGTGATCTCCTGTTCTTCCAGAACTTCTACTTCTGCACGAAGATAAGGATCTGTCTCTTCAATTTTCTTAAGAACCGCACGGTTCTTTCCTTCCACGAGAACCCTTACGACTTTCTTTGACAGCTTGATCAGCTGCTTCACAGATGCAACTGTTCCAATCTCATAGACATCGTCCTGTCCGGGGTTCTCTGTCTCTATTGATTTCTGGGCAACCAGAAATATCTCCTGCTCTTCAACCATTGCCTGTTGAATTGCAGCGATGGAGCGTTCTCTGCTCACATCAAAATGAACGATCATCTCCGGCATGATTGTTAATCCTCTTAAGGCAACCATAGGGAGACTTCTTGTCTCGTTGTCCAATTCAATTCCTCCTCGTTAGAAAAGGCGGGTAGGATGGATATCCCATCACTCCCGCCTCGTTTTATACTCCGCAACTGTTTGCAGGATTCCTGTATCCAGTTACTATTTGCTCTCAGATGTCAGGAATGATTTTCTATCCTCACCATCACGAGTATACTTCGGTTCTTCCAATCCAAGAACCGCTTCCTTCGTAATGCGGCATTCCTTGATTGTCTTATCTGACGGTACTGTAAACATCGTATCCATCATGATATTCTCCATGATCGCACGGAGACCTCTCGCACCTGTCTTACGCTTCAATGTTGTCTCTGCTATTTCTAACAGAGCATCTTTATCAAATTCAAGCTTCACGCCATCCAGCTCCAGAAGCTTCTGATACTGTTTTACGATCGCACTTTTTGGCTCTGTAAGAATGCGTATCAATGCATCCTTATCCAGAAGATCCAATGATACTGTCACCGGAAGTCTTCCGACCAGCTCAGGGATCAAACCAAACTTTACAAGATCCTGTGGAAGTGCTTCCTGAAGAAGTACATCCATATCGTACTCATGTTTTGATGCGATCTCTGCATTGAATCCGATTGATTTTCTATCGATTCTCGTCTCAATGATCTTATCGATTCCTTCAAAAGCACCACCACAGATAAACAAGATGTTCGTTGTATCAATCTGGATCAACTCCTGATGTGGATGCTTTCTTCCGCCCTGCGGTGGAACAGACGCAACTGTTCCTTCGATGATTTTCAGAAGTGCCTGCTGAACACCTTCTCCGGAAACATCTCGTGTGATGGATGGATTTTCTGATTTTCTTGTGATCTTATCAATCTCATCAATGTAAATGATTCCGTGTTCTGCACGCTCGATGTCTCCGTCTGCTGCCTGAATCACCTTAAGGAGAATATTTTCAACGTCCTCTCCTACATATCCGGCCTCTGTCAGTGCTGTGGCATCTGCGATTGCAAATGGAACATTCAGCACTTTCGCAAGTGTCTGTGCCAGAAGTGTCTTACCACATCCTGTTGGTCCAAGCATCAGGATGTTACTCTTCTGAAGTTCTACTCCAAGATCCTGTTCTGCCAGAATTCTCTTATAATGATTGTAAACTGCAACAGAAAGAACTTTCTTCGCCTCATCCTGTCCAATCACATATTCGTCCAGAAAAGCTTTCATCTCTTCCGGTGTCAGGAGATTAATATCGTCAAGTGCAGCTCTGTCATTAAAATCTAATTCTTCCTCAATAATCTCGGTACAAATAGCAACACAGTCATCACAGATATAGGTTCCGCTTGGTCCTGCGATCATCTTACGGACCTGGGACTGTGTCTTATTACAAAACGAGCATCTTACGATATCCTCAGTCTTTTTTCCTGCCATATTCTGTCACCTCAATAACCCATTAATGGTTTACTATTACTTCGTCGATCAGACCGTACTCTTTCGCCTCTTCTGCAGACATGAAATTGTCACGCTCTGTATCCTGCTGGATCACTTCCAGCGGCTTTCCTGTATTTGCTGCCAGGATCTCATTCAATTTCTTCTTTGTACGAAGAATATGTTCTGCTGCAATCTGAATCTCTGTTGCCTGTCCCTGTGCACCACCGGATGGCTGATGAATCATGATTTCAGCGTTCGGAAGGGCAAATCTCTTTCCTTTCTTTCCACCGGAAAGCAGGAATGCGCCCATGCTGGCTGCCATACCGATACATACTGTTGAAACATCACACTTGATGTACTGCATTGTATCGTAGATTGCCAGACCTGCTGTTACAGATCCTCCCGGGCTGTTAATATACAGCTGGATATCCTTATCCGGATCGTCTGCCTCCAAGAACAGAAGCTGTGCAACGATCACGCTTGCTGACACATCATTTACTTCTTCTCCGAGGAAAATGATACGCTCCTTTAAAAGTCTTGAATAAATATCATAGGAACGCTCTCCGCGGCTTGTCTGCTCAATGACATAAGGTACTAAACTCATATGCTATCCTTCCTTTTCTATATGATTGTCGCTATTTGCAATAGTTATTACCAGCAACGCATAATTATTGTTCTGATCCTTACTCCCGGATCAGTCCTCATCCTCTCACTTCTTATAGAAAGAGAAAAGGCACACCTGATATACAGGCGCACCCTCTCAAGAAATCCAATAAATGATTAGCCTTCTACAGATGCATCAACGATCAGAGTAACTGCATCCTGTACTGCAATATCCTCTTTCATCTGCTTCTTCTCGTTCTCACCCATGAACTCTTTCAGCTTCTCAACTTCCATCTTGTAAGACTCAGCCATCTTAGCTAACTCTTCATCAAGACGCTCATCAGATACTTCAATATTCTCTGCTGCTACGATTGCTTCAAGAACAAGTCTTGTTCTGATTCTCTTCTCAGCCTGTGGCTTAAGCTCTTCCATCATCTTCTCTTCTGAGAGACCTGTGAACTGGAAGTACTGCTCTACGCTGAGTCCCTGCTGCATAATGCGGCGTGCAAAATCATCAGCCATCTGCTTAGCCTGAAGGTCAACCATTGGTTCTGGAAGATCGATCTCTGCATTAGCAACTGCCTGCTCTACAGCCTGATCTTCTTTCTTAGCCTTTCCTTCGTTCTCTTTACGCTCTTTAATCTGAGCCTTTACTTCTGCTCTGTAAGCATCAAGTGTCTCAGCCTTCTCGGAAACGTCAGATGCGAACTCATCATCTACTTCCGGAAGCTCTTTGGCTCTGATTGCATGTACTGTACATTTGAATACAGCTTCTTTACCCTTCAGATCTTCTGAGTGATAATCTTCTGGGAATGTAACCTTAACTTCTACTTCTTTCTCAAGTTCAGCTCCGATCAGCTGCTCCTCAAATCCCGGAATAAAAGATCCGGATCCGATTGTCAGCGGATAGTTCTCACCTTTTCCGCCTTCGAATGCAACACCATCAACGAATCCTTCAAAATCAAGTGTGACATCATCTTTATCTGCTACAGCTCTGTCTGTAACCTCAACGATTCTTGCGTGCTGTTCACGAACTTTCTCAATTTCCTCGTCAACTTCCTTCTGTGTTACTCTTGTAGAGTATTTGTCAACTTTAAGTCCTTTGTACTCTCCAAGTTTAACTTCCGGTTTAACTGCAACTTCTGCTGTGAAGATGAATGGTTTTCCCTTCTCAAGCTGAACGATATCAATTGTCGGCTGGGAAGCAATCTCAAGTTCACTCTCATCATATGCTTTTGCATATGCTTCAGAGATCATGCGGTTTGCTGCCTCATCATAAAATACTTCCGGTCCGTACATCTTCTCGATCATCTGACGCGGAACTTTTCCTTTACGGAATCCTGGAAGGCTGATTTTGCTGCGCTCTTTTAAGTAAGCTGCCTGCAGTGCCTTCTCTACTTCTTCAGCTGAAACTTCGATTGTCAGCTTTGCCATATTATGCTCTAATTTTTCTACCTGTAAACTCATTTTCTTCCTCCTTGTTTATAAGCAAATTCTTTACTTATCGAACGAATTAATTTCTTAAAAGTATACATTCGCAGTCATTGAGACAGTATAGCATATAAAGTCTCATATTTCCAGTGTTTTTTCCACTTTCCTATATCTTTTACATGTTTTTTTACATTTTTCTGACTACTTTTTCTAATTTTATTCCTTATATACAATAGATTCTGCTATTTCAGAAGCTTTCTCATTGCCAAAAAGCTGACGGATCAGTTCCAACGCGAATGGTATCGCTGTTCCCACACCACGGCTTGTTGTGATATTTCCATCTGTAACAAAGGAACAGAACTTTGCTTCTTTACAATTCAGCTGTTCTTCCATCCCCGGATAACAGCATGCTGCTTTCTCCTTCAACAGTCCCAGTGCTCCAAGTACTGTCGGAGCAGCACAGATTGCTGCAATTTCCCTTCCATTTTCGTTGAATTCACAAAGCAGATCTGCCAATCCTTTATGCGCTTTCAGATGCAATGTTCCCGGCATACCTCCCGGAAGTACAAGAAGTTCTGCGTCATCAAAAAATGCTTTCTCAAACAATTCATCCGCTTCCACCTGTATTCCATGTGCTCCGTCAATCTGCAGTTTTCCCATAACAGAAACTGTCTCTACAACCGCTCCTGCTCTTCTTAACAGATCCACTACAGTTAAACCTTCTACTTCTTCAAAACCGTCTGCTAAAAATACAACTACTTTTTTCATCCAATGCTTCCTCGCTTTCTGATGATATCTCAACAACGATTTTATTTTACTGCGTAGATAAGTTGTTCGTCAAGTCAAGATAGTACTCATCTCACCATTGCCTTTTTATATTTCACGTATTATGATGTAAGTGTCAAAAGTATAAATTGCGTTTGTGCTCGCACAAATAAGCAATTTATACTTATTGACACGCCGAACACCGAAAACGGAATAAAATGGTGTGAATACGCCATTTTATGGGAGTTTGAGGTGTTCGAGGATTGCGGGAATTGCATAGCAATGGAGCAATCCGGTTACATCAGTGAGTGGCAAAATTTACTTTTGACACTCACTTCATATTATTATAGTATAAATATTCGACATCAGGAGGAATATTTAGCTATGGAAATAGAACGCAAATTTTTAATACAAAAACTTGAGGAGTTGCCATTTTCTCCTTTCGATTATCCTCACAAAGAACTGGAGCAAGGCTACTTATGCACTGCTCCTGTCGTAAGGATACGCAGAGAAGATGACGATTATATTCTCACCTACAAGTCTAAAGGGCTTATGGCTCGTGAAGAATATAATCTTCCTCTCACAAAGGAAAGTTATGATCATCTGAGAGAGAAAGTTGACGGGCGCATCATTCATAAAACACGCTACATCATTCCCATGAATTGTATCTGTCCTGAAAATGCAGCTTTCTGTTCCACTCCGCTTTTTCTTGAATTAGATATCTTCCATGATGACCTTGCTCCACTGATTCTCGCCGAAATTGAATTTCCAGACGAAGAAACAGCTAACACCTATCCCACACCTCAATGGCTGGGAAAGGACGTCACCTTCAGTTCTGCGTACCATAACAGTACACTGAGCAAATTATAAAAGGAAAACTATCGTCTACAATAATTCAACCCTTGTTTGTATTATTATCGTAGTCGATAGTTTTCCTTTTTTATTTTCATCTTTCAGAATCCAATGTAGCAAATACAAATTAATCTGCCATACGGATCATCTTCACAACTTCTGGCATCTCTTCTGCTTTCTGCGCATACTCCGCCTCGGTCATCTCACCCGTGATAACAGCAAATTCTCCCTTGACATCATCTACTTTGACAACTTCAGCTTGTCCGAACACTTCGTCCACACGGGATTTGAGTGCAGATTCTTCTCCATTAATTCTGACGAAGAATCTTCTCTTCGCATCCGCATTCGGAACAAGTTCGAGTGTCTTACTCTCCCATCTTGTTACAACAGTTCTGTGAAGGTGCTTTGCGGCATCTACAACATCTGCAACTACAGCACTTGCTGTCGGGAGCTTACCTGCTCCACTTCCGTAGAACATTGCATCACCAAGCATATTTCCACGAACAAAAACTGCATTAAATACATTATTCACATTACACAGCGGATGATTCTTGGAAAGAAGCATCGGTGCAACGATTGCTGAGAAGGAGTCTCCTTCTCTCTTGCTGGACGCGAGTAGTTTAATCGCCATATCCATCTTCTTAGCATATTTCATATCTTCCGTTGTGATCTTTGTGATTCCTTCTGTATGGATTGTCTCGAAATCCACATGTTGTCCCGCGATCAGGGATGTCAGAATCGCAATCTTTCTACACGCATCATGTCCCTCGACATCTGCTTCCGGATTACGCTCCGCGTATCCTTTCTCCTGCGCCTCTTTGAGCACCTCATCATAATCAGCACTCTCAAAGAACATCTTTGTCAGCATATAGTTTGTTGTTCCATTCAGAATTCCCGTCACTTCGTCGATTCTATCTGCTGTCAGAGAGGAATTCAGTGCACGAATGATTGGGATACCCCCACCAACACTTGCTTCAAACATAAAATTGATACTTCTGTTACGAGCAATCTCAAGAAGTTCTGCTCCATGTTTTGCTACCAGAGCTTTGTTGGATGTAGCGACGTTTTTACCTGCTTCCAGACAACGTTTTACAAATGTATATGCCGGCTCTACGCCTCCCATTGTCTCAACAACAATATCTACTTCTGCATCATTTACGATTGTCTCAAAATCATGTGTCAGAATCTCTTCTACCGGATCGCCCGGAAAATCTCTGAGATCCAGAACGTATTTTACATTTATCACATCCTGAGCTCTTTCATTGATGAGTTCACCATTGGTTCTAAGGACCTCTACAACTCCTGATCCTACTGTACCGTATCCCATTACTGCTACATTTATCATTCTGCTTTTTTTCCTTTCTGTGCTTCTGCATCCATGCTCAAATATGCGTTAATAAAAGGATCAATATTTCCATCCATTACTGCACCTACATTGCTGATTTCTGCGTTTGTTCTGTGATCCTTGACAAGTGTATATGGCTGCATGACATAAGAACGGATCTGATTTCCGAAATTAATATCTCTAACCTCTCCGCGGATGTCTGACATCTTCTCTGCCTGTTCCTGCTGTTTGAGTACATACAGTTTGGATTTCAACATCTGCATTGCCTTATCTTTATTCATGTGCTGGGAACGTTCATTCTGACACTGAACCACAATTCCTGTCGGAAGATGTGTGATTCGGATTGCAGATGACGTCTTATTGATATGCTGTCCGCCGGCACCACTGGAACGATAAGTATCGACACGGATATCATCGTCGTTGATCTCGATATCGATATCTTCTTCAATATCCGGAATTACATCACAGGATGCAAATGACGTCTGTCGCTTTCCATTTGCATTAAATGGAGAAATACGTACCAGACGATGTACACCTTTCTCGGAACGGAGATAACCATAAGCATTTTCTCCTTTAACCTCAAAAGTAACTCCCTTGATACCTGCTACATCTCCTTCCAGATAGTCCAGCACCTCGACTTCATATCCTCTCTTTTCAGCCCAGCGGCTGTACATACGATAGAGCATGCTTGTCCAGTCCATTGCCTCTGTACCGCCTGCACCTGCATGAAGTGTCACGATTGCATTATCTGCATCATACGGTCCGATCAGAAGTGTGCTGATTCGCAGTTTCTCAAAGACTTCCTCAAATGTTCCAAGTTCCTCTTCAATCTCTTCTGCGGCTTCCTGCTCCTCGTCTTCTCCTGCACTCATTTCAATCAGAAGAAGCATATCTTCATAATCTGTAAATAATTTTTCAATCTCTTTTACAGAATCCTGAAGGCCTTTCAATTCTTTCATTACATGCTGGGAAATCTCCGGGTCATCCCAGAATCCTGGTTCCTCCAGTCTCTTTTCTAATTCTTCGATCCTAAGCTTCTTTGAAGCGAGGTCAAAGTGAATCCCTCAAATCTTTCAGCGGTTCTTCATATGCAGTCAGTCTTGACTTCAGTTCATCCAGTAAAACCACCTTAATCACCTCTTTCATATATATACTTTAAATTATTGTAACTGTTCAGAGCCAACCTCCAAAATGCTACGCATTTCGTCGGTGTGGCGTATCCGCCAAATAAAATTTCAAAAACAGTCTTAAAAATGCAAGCATTTTACACCTGTTTTATGAAATTTTGCTTGGCTCTGAACAGTTACAGATTATTTAATCTTTCTTCCACAGCACTGTTTGTACTTCTTTCCACTTCCGCATGGGCATGGATCGTTTGGATAAATCTTCTTCTCCTCGCGTTTTTTCGGTGCACGGACTGCGCTGTCATCTTTGTTTGTTCCGGTTACTTTTGCAACCTCTTCTCTCTCCACTTTCTGCTCAACCTTAATGTGGAATAATGTACGGATCGTGTTTTCAGCGATTGCATTTGTCATTTCACCGAACATCTCATATCCTGTCATCTTGTACTCTACCAGTGGATCTCTCTGTCCATAAGCCTGAAGACCGATTCCCTGACGCAGCTGATCCATATCATCGATATGATCCATCCATCTTGCATCAATCACTTTCAGAAGTACAACACGCTCAACCTCACGGAGCTGCTCTGCCTCCGGGAACTCTGCTTCTTTGTTCTCATAAGCCTTCACTCCACGTTCTTTCAGAAGATGCTTTAACTCCTTCTGACTCATACTCTGGCATTCCTTCTCAGATGGGAGCTGAAGCTGCGGAATCACATTGTGAAGATTTACATCCAATCCCTTGATATCCCACTCTTCCGGATCTGCCTCTGTAGAAGCAAAACGATCTGTCATATTTTCCACATATTCTGTAATCATGCTGTAGATTGTATCACGCATGCTTTCTCCGTCAAGAACACGGCGTCTCTCTTCGTAAATAATCTCTCTCTGCTCGTTCATTACCTGATCGTACTCCAACAGATTCTTACGAATACCAAAGTTATTGCTCTCAATCTTCTTCTGTGCTTTCTCAATTGCACTTGAAAGCATCTTATGTTCAATCTGCTCACCGTCTTCTACACCAAGTGTATTGAAAATTCCCATCAGTCTTTCTGAACCGAACAATCGCATCAGATCATCTTCCAGAGAAATGTAGAATCTGGACTCTCCTGGATCTCCCTGACGTCCGGAACGTCCACGCAGCTGATTGTCAATACGACGGGATTCATGTCTCTCTGTACCGATAATTTTCAGACCACCTGCCGCACGCGCATCATCATCCAGTTTGATATCAGTACCACGACCAGCCATATTGGTTGCGATTGTTACAGCTCCATGAAGTCCGGCATCGGCTACGATTGCAGCCTCCTGCTCATGATACTTTGCATTCAATACATTGTGCTTGATTCCCTCTTTCTTCAGCATCTTGCTGAGAAGTTCGGATACTTCAATCGTAATTGTACCTACCAGCACCGGCTGTCCTGTTGCATGCGCTTCTTTCACAACTTCTACAACTGCTTCGTATTTTTCTTTCTTTGTCTTATAAACAGCATCCTCAAGATCCACTCTCTGTACCGGCTTGTTTGTCGGAATTTCAACAACGTCCATTCCATAAATATCACGGAACTCTTTTTCCTCTGTGATCGCAGTACCTGTCATACCACTCTTCTTGTCATACTTATTAAACAGGTTCTGGAATGTGATTGTTGCCAGAGTCTTACTCTCTCTTCTTACCTTCACATGTTCCTTCGCCTCAATTGCCTGATGCAGACCATCAGAGTAACGACGTCCCGGCATGATACGTCCTGTAAACTCATCGACGATCATAACTTCACCATCCGGAGTTACAACATAATCCTGATCACGGAACATCAGATTGTGTGCTCTGAGCGCAAGGATAATATTATGCTGGATTTCCAGATTCTCCGGATCAGCAAGGTTTTCGATGTGGAAGAACTTCTCTACTTTCTTCACACCATCTTCTGTCAGGTTAACTGTCTTCTCTTTCTCATCAACAATGAAATCACCAGTCTCTTCGATTTCTTCTCCCATGATGGCATTCATCTTGGAAAACTCACCGCTTGCCTCACCGCGTTCCAGCTGTTTTGCAAGAACATCGCAGGCTTCATACAGAGCTGTAGACTTTCCACTCTGTCCGGAAATGATCAAAGGTGTTCTGGCCTCATCAATCAAAACGGAATCGACCTCATCGATAACTGCATAATGCAATCCTCTCTGAACCAGCTGTTCTTTATAGATAACCATGTTATCTCTCAGATAATCAAATCCAAGTTCATTATTCGTTACATAAGTAATATCGCAATTATAAGCCTCTCGTCTCTCGTCATTGTTCATCTCATTGAGAACAACACCGACTTTGAGTCCTAAAAACTCATGTACTTTTCCCATCCACTCAGCATCACGTTTCGCCAGATAGTCATTAACTGTGACAATGTGAACGCCTTTTCCATCCAGGGCATTCAGGTATGCAGGGAGTGTAGACACAAGAGTCTTACCTTCACCTGTTCTCATCTCTGCGATACGTCCCTGATGCAGGATGATACCACCAATCAACTGTACTCTATAATGGCGCATTCCAAGACTTCTGTAAGCACCTTCTCTTACTACAGCATATGCTTCTGGAAGAATATCATCCAGAGTCTCTCCTTCTTTCAATCGTTCTTTAAATTCTTTTGTCTTTCCTCGAAGTTCTTCGTCTGAAAGTGCCTCCATCTCCGGCCCCAGTGCCTCGATGCGGTCTACGATCGGATAAATTCGTTTCAGCTCATTCTCACTGTGAGTTCCGAAAATCTTTTCTATAATATTCATATTTCCGCAATTACTCCTTCTCTGAATTTTGATTTTGGTCTGAAATTCCACTCTGTTCTACATTCTATCACTATCCGCTCTTGAATTCAACAACTTCATAGAGTGTTAACATTCTGCGGATTTACAAGCGGAGTGATTAACAGTAACTACAAACTTCTGCATATGGGATTTTCCCTCCAAACAGATCAAGAGCACTTCCAATTGTAAAATCGACCTTTCCGCCACTCTCTTTTCGGAATCTTTCCAAATCTTCCAGCGATCCGATTCCACCGGCATATGTGATTGGGATTCCTTCCCAGCTTCCAAGCATTCTTACTAATTCCGTTTCCATTCCGGCGCCTTTACCCTCTACATCTACGCCATGGATCAAAAATTCATCGCAGTATTCTGAAAGCTAACACTTCGTGAGACAGCGCAAGTTCTGTGAATTTCTGCCAGCGATCAGTAACCACGTAAAATTTACCGTCTTTTCTTCTGCAGCTAAGATCTAAAACCACATGTTCTTTGCCAACTGCATTTACTAATTTCTGCAGTCTCTCTTCATGAAAAATCCCGTCTTGAAACACATATGAAGTCACGATCACATGACTTGCTCCGGCGTCCAGGTACTCTTTTACATTTTCAGCTGTAATCCCTCCACCGATCTGCATTCCACCCGGGTATGCCGCCAGAGCTCCCATCGCCTGCTTTTTCGTCGCCTCGTAGTATTCTGATCCAACTGGATTTAAAAGAATTATATGGCCGCTTTTCAGGTGATCTTTCTGATACTGTCTTGCATACCATGCTGCATCCAGTTCTGACGTAAAGTTTGTGCTGGCCTGATTTCCTTCATCTTTCAGGCTTCCGCCCACAATCTGTTTCACTTTTCCATTATGTATATCAATACATGGTCTGAATCTCATCCTGTCTCTCCTTCTTTTAGAAAAATGCCGCAGTTCCGTTTCCGGCCTACGGCATATTGATCACTCGTTATTCTGCATCTTGTTCTGCACGCCATTCTCCTGCGTCAGATCATCGGCTGCATCATCGACACCATTTGTGATATCGTCTGTAACATCATCCACGCCATCCGTTACATCGTCAACCGCGTCATCTAGGATACTATCTCCATTCTGGTCTCCCGCATTATTTCCGGTATTATTACCATTTTCTCCACTTCCATCATAGTTTTCACCGGATGTCGCATCATTGAGATTGTCATTCGCTGTTCCTGTGTTGTTTCCACAACCAGCGAGACTGCAAAGCATCAGGACGCACATCACACAGACAAGCAATTTTCTTATTCTCCTCATTTTTTGTCTTCCTTTCAAATAAATATTGTGTCTTTACTATCTGCAATTTTTCAATATTTATTCAAAAGAAATTTTTTACAGTTTTGTCGCTTTGCTGCGAAGTTTCTCCATCGCTCTGGCTTCAATCTGACGTACGCGTTCTCTTGTCACATTCAGTTCATCACCGATTTCTTCCAACGTATGTGTTTTTCCATCTTCCAGACCAAATCTCAAACGGATCACCTGACGTTCTCTATCATTAAGGGACTCTAACAATTCCTGTACTTCTTCTTTTTGCACAAGCTGATTCATAGCATCTTCCGGCGTCGTTGCATCCTTATCTTCAACCATGTCACCAAGATTATTCTCCCCATCTTCTCCTACCGGAGTTTCCAGTGAAACCGGATTCTGAAGATATGACAAAATCTCTTTTACAAATTCCGGTGATTTATCCTTCATCTCTGCTGCTATCTCTTCCGGTGTAGCCTCTCTTCCAAATTTCTGCTGAAGATCTTTTGAAATTTTCTGTACTTTCTTCATATTCTCTGCAACATGAACCGGCACACGGATTTCTCGTGACTGCTGATCGATTGCCCGCTGCATTGCTTCTTTGATCCACCAGGATGCATATGTGGAAAATCGATTTTCCTTTGTATAATCATATTTCTCTGCTGCATGCATGAGACCAATATTTCCCTCCTGGATCAGATCCATGAGTGTAATACCTCTGCCAGTATAATGTTTTGCGAGAGATACAACCAGGCGTAGATTCCCCTCTTCCAGCTTTCTCCTTGCATCCTCATCTCCTGAAGCACTTTTACACCCAAGATCCCTTTCCTCTTCTTCTGACAGCAAAGGGATCTGTCCAATCTCATTCAGATAGATTTTCAGCGGTTCTGTTACTTCTGTTCCTTCCGGAAGATTTAAGTCTTTTTCCATTCTAGTAATCCTTTCTATCTTCAGTCCTGAATATATTTTTCTACGTCTCTATAATCAGCATAAACAATTATCTACAGTTTTTCTATAATCTGACCATTTCTGTATGACGCCAGCAGCCATTCAAGATCTTTAATCTGTTCTTTTAATTTTCTTCCAGCGTCGGTGTCACCAACAAGACGTCTCTCGTTCACTCTGGTCACTACTACAGTCTCCGAATGAATGTCATTTTCCTTCTTAATTGCTGCTTCTGTAGACTCAAATGGTTCATGTGCTACCAGAAGTAATCCATACGAATTATAAACCAGCGTGTATCCTGCAATTCCGGTTTCTTTCTGATATGCTCTTGAAAATCCCCCATCAATAACCATTACTTTACCATTACACTTGATCGGACTCTCGCCATCTTTTCTCTTAACCGGCACATGACCATTTACAATGTGTGTATCCTCTTTTGGATCCAATCCAAATTCTATCATGATATTATCCACAACTGTCTCATTTTCAAGCAGAGCATAGTATGGATTTTTCTTTTCTATATGTGTTTCCTTCTCTGCAAGGAAATATCTTTCAAAGGTAGCCATCTTGTTCTTTCCAAATAACGGTGAGTCCGGATGTAACCAGATATACCACATTGTATCTTTTCCATCTTCCCGCTCCTTTGGATCCAATGCAAAAAATCCTTTTCTCACATAACTTTCCAACACATCATACAAGTCCTTTCCACGATATTTCTTTCCGAAAATTTCTACTTCTTTCAGGTTCCCCTTCGCATCTAACGGTACACATCCATGATACAACAGATTATTGTTATATACCTTATACAAACCACCTTTCGCAAGAAGGAAGCGCATATGTTCCTGTAATTTTTCACATCCCACAAAAGCATGCACCAGACGATCCATAATTTCGTCCTCTTCTGAAGTCAGTTTATATGGGTTCTTTGGATCTATTGTTGGGAAATTTGTATCCAGAAGCTTATATTCTTTTCCTTCCAGATTAATCGTACCTTTCTGATAATCAATCTTATGCAGTAACGCACGATTCTCCAGATGGAATCCTTTCTGCCTCTCTATAATCTGACCTTCTACTTTAAACTGGATAATTGAAATCGCTTTATGTATTCTCAGATTCATCTGCATCTCATCAGATTCCGGTCTGTCAGTACCTTTCAATTTAAAACAGGTGCATGGATCATCCTTGTACATCCTCATAGCAAATGTAGCCAGTGGAAGCAAGTTAATACCATAACCATCTTCTATAATATCCAGGTTTCCATATCTGGCGCAGATACGGATCACATTTGCAATGCAGCCCAACTGTCCGGCCGCTGCCCCCATCCATACAACATCATGGTTTCCCCACTGGATATCAACAGAATGATATTTCAGCAGCTTATCCATAATAAGATGCGGTCCCGGTCCTCTGTCATAAATATCACCGACAATATGCAGATGATCCACAACCAGACGCTGGATCAGTTCTGAAATTGCTGCAATAAATTCTTCTGCCCGTCCGATCCTGATGATTGTAGAAATAATTTCATTATAATAGGACTCTTTGTCACTGACTTCCGCTTTCTCGGTAATCAATTCTTCGATCACATAAGAGAAATCCTTCGGCAGTGATTTTCTCACTTTAGATCTTGTATATTTACTTGCTGCACGCTTACTTACTTCTATCAGACGATACAGATTCACTCGATACCAGTCATCCATATTCGACTCAGTCCGCTTCACCTGTTCCATCTTCGCTTTCGGATAGTAAATCAATGTTGCCAGTGCTTTTTTGTCCTTTACACTCATTGTATTACCAAAAACATCTTCAATCTTGCTTCTCACGGCACCAGATCCATTCCTCAGAACATGAGAAAAAGCTTCATCTTCTCCATGTACATCCGTCAGAAAATGCTCTGTCCCCTTCGGAAGGTTCAAAATTGCCTGCAGATTAATAATCTCCGTAGATGCAGCTGCAATTGTCGGATAAAGATCCGACAACCTGTCTAAATAACGGTTTTCCATATTTTTCATATACAATCTCCTCCAGACCCGAAATCTTCCCCTTACCGGGATCTATTTACCGGATCTTGTTCCCGCCGGTTTACCGGCTATTATTCATCCAGTACTAAAACTGAATAACATCCCCCATGTCATACATGCCGGCTGGCTGTCCCACAAGGAACTTTCCTGCCTCAACTGCACCTTTGGCAAATACGCTTCTTGAATATGCAGTATGTTTAAATTCAATCACTTCATCTGTTCCTGCAAAAATCACCTCATGTTCTCCTACGATTGTTCCTGCACGAACTGCTGAAATACCAATTTCCTTTACGTCTCGCTTCTTTCTCACCTGACTTCTGTCATATACATACTCGTATTCATTTCCCATTGCTTCATTAATAGAGTCTGCCAATGCAAGTGCCGTTCCGCTTGGTGCATCCAGCTTCTGATTATGGTGTTTCTCAACAAGTTCAATATCATAGCCTGCCGGTGCAAGTACTTTGGCAGCATCTTTCAAAAGTTTCAGTAACAGGTTGATTCCCATTGACATATTCGCAGACTTAAGAACTGCAATCTTCTCAGAACACTCATCTACCTTCTTTAACTGTTCGTCTGAAAGCCCTGTTGTACAAAGAACAACCGGAAGACTCTTCTTCACACAGTAATCTAACAATTCATCCACTGCTCCCGCATTGGAAAAATCAATCACTACATCTACATCCACATCACACTGTGTAATCTCTTCAAATACCGGATAATCATTTGGAATTCCTGTGAACTTGTCGACGCCTGCCGCAATCACTGCATCTTCTTCATTCTTCACAATTTCTGTGATCATGCGTCCCATTTTTCCATTGCATCCGTGCATTAATATCTTAACCATCTGTATCTTCCTCCTGTATGAAACCTCAAGTATTCCATGATTTTTCAGAACTACTGTCTATCAGCATTACCTGTTTTTTCTTTCATCACACTCTTATTTTCCGAAATATCATATAAAAAAGAATATCACATTTGAGTTGTTATCTCAATATATGATATCCTTTTCACAAAGTTTTAAATAATGAAACAATCCACCCTTAGAATTCTTCCACACACTCCAGTTTACTGACGGAGACCTCATATGCGATTCTTGTCTCTGTTTGTGTCTCTGACAATTTCTTCACATACTCTCTGCTTTGGATTCTTCCGAATATTCTGACATGTTCCCCTACATCAAAGTTTGAAGCATATCTTGCATTTCTCCCCCAGCAGATACATGGAATATAATCAGATTTACCATACGGTCTGTTCACTGCCAGCAGAATATCTGCAATTTCTCTTCCAAGAGGTGTTTTTCTGTAGACCGGACGCTTACACATATATCCTTCAAGAAGTATATGATTTGTTCTTGCTCCATCCGGTTCTTCCTCGATAAATTCTATTTCTCTCGCAAACACAGAAAGAACCAGTCTGTTTTTTGTCTCCTCATGACGATTATAGGATCTGAACTGACCAGACACCATTAAATATTCTCCACGGCAATCCTGTGTTACGTCAATGAGACGTTCTGATATCATGACCGGAATCCGGTCACAAGAGTTACTTAACCGCTTTACAAGAAGTTCTACCATATAGAAACCTTCTCCAAAGACCTCATGGCTGTATGTAAACTCTGATACCACCTCTCCAATAACTGTCACCTGGTTGTTTTCAATAATCTTATCTGACATAATTTATAATTCTCCCTTCCTCTGGCTGGTATTTTAAGTCATTACCTAATGTATGTCTTATTGTAATGAAATAGAACTATTTTTTACAGAAAAAACATTCGACCTTTTTCGTACTTAAAATCGAATTCAAACTTTTTCTTGTAAATTTCATTTTTTGTGATAAAATAATGAAGTTATGTTACAGATAAATATTTTTTTATAATAAGGAAGAGTGTTTAGATTATGAAAACAAAACGTGAAGATGTGAGAAATGTTGCAATTATCGCCCATGTTGACCATGGTAAGACAACTCTGGTTGACGAGCTTTTAAAACAGAGTGGTGTATTCCGTGAGAATCAGGAAGTAGAAGAACGTGTCATGGACTCTAATGATATCGAGCGTGAGCGTGGAATCACAATCCTTTCCAAGAATACCGCTGTTCATTATAATGGTGTTAAGATCAATATCATTGACACACCGGGACATGCTGACTTCGGTGGAGAAGTTGAACGTGTTCTTAAGATGGTGAATGGTGTTGTACTTGTTGTAGATGCATTTGAAGGTGCTATGCCTCAGACAAAGTTCGTTCTGAGAAAAGCTCTCGAGCTGGAACTTCCTGTTATCGTATGTATCAATAAGATTGACCGTCCGGAAGCAAGACCTGATGACGTAATTGATGAAGTGCTTGAACTCTTTATCGACCTCGGTGCTTCTGATGACCAGCTTGAATGTCCTTTTGTATACGCTTCTGCAAAGGCTGGTGTTGCTGTCCTTGATCTCTCTGATGAAAAACAGGATATGAAACCACTGTTCGAGACTATCCTTGACTACATTCCTGCTCCGGAAGGTGATCCGGAAGCTCCGACCCAGATGCTGATCAGCACGATTGACTACAATGAATATGTTGGTCGTATCGGAGTTGGTAAAGTAGAAAACGGTACAATTTCCGTGAACCAGGATATGGTTGTTGTAAACCATCATGATCCTGACAAACAGCAGCGTGTAAAAATTGGTAAGCTCTATGAATTCGACGGACTGAACCGTGTAGAAGTAAAAGAAGCTACAATCGGATCTATTGTTGCAGTATCAGGTATCACAGATATTTCCATCGGAGATACTCTCTGCTCTCCTGAGAATCCGGAAGCCATTCCGTTCCAGAAGATTTCTGAGCCAACGATCTCTATGCAGTTCATCGTAAACGACAGTCCGTTCGCAGGACAGGAAGGTAAATTCGTTACATCCCGCCATCTGCGTGACCGCCTCTTCCGTGAGCTGAACACAGATGTCAGCCTTCGTGTAGAAGAGACAGAAAATGCAGACAGTTTCAAAGTATCCGGCCGTGGTGAGCTTCACCTTTCTGTTCTTATTGAAAACATGCGCCGTGAAGGATACGAGTTTGCAGTAAGTAAAGCTGAAGTTCTGTATCACACAGATGAAAATGGCAAGAAACTTGAGCCTATGGAGCTTGCTTATATTGATGTTCCTGATGAGTTCACAGGAGTTGTTATCGAAAAACTCGGTCAGAGAAAAGGTGAACTCCGCAACATGACTCCGTCAAACGGTGGATATACTCGTCTCGAGTTCCTTATCCCGGCACGTGGACTGATCGGATACCGTGGAGAGTTCATGACAGATACAAAGGGAAATGGTATCATCAACACAAGCTTTGAAGGATATGCACCATACAAAGGAGATATCCAGTATCGTAAGCAGGGATCCCTGATCGCATTTGAGACAGGTGAATCCGTAACTTATGGTCTGTACAGTGCTCAGGAGCGTGGTACTCTCTTCATCGGAGCCGGTGAAAAAGTATATTCCGGTATGGTCATCGGACAGAATGGTAAAGCTGAAGATATCGAGCTGAACGTATGTAAGACAAAACATCTTACTAACACACGTTCTTCCAGTGCAGATGAAGCACTTCGTCTGACACCTCCGCGCGTCCTCAGTCTTGAGCAGGCACTTGACTTTATTGATACCGATGAACTTCTTGAAGTAACACCGGAAAATCTGCGTATCCGCAAGAAGATTCTGGATTCCAGAATGAGAAAACGCAGCACGATCAATAAATAATATTCGTGTTTGAAACTTATGCTCGCTGTTCAAAATAGCATTCATTAATTATCTGATAATTTTAAAATCGTCCTAAAGTTTTGAAAATTTTCATAATTTTAGGACGATTTATTGTATACAGAAAATCTTTTTCATGTTATAATGTAACCATGATACAGAAGTAATCTAATCATTCTTCTGTATAATTTGAACAAAGGAGTTGAGCAGCATGAAATTTATTATCAGCGGAAAAAACATCGAGGTAACACCGGGATTAAAGGATGCTATCGAACAGAAATTAGGAAAACTTGAAAGGTACTTCACTCCTGAAACAGAAATCAATGTAACGCTCAGTGTAGAAAAAGGACGTCAGAAAATTGAGGTAACAATCCCAGTCAAAGGAAATATTATCCGTTCTGAACAGACAAGCAATGATATGTATGTTTCCATTGATCTTGTAGAAGAGATCATCGAACGCCAGCTTCGCAAATATAAGAACAAACTGGTTGCTCGTAATCAGGGACATCCTACATCATATGCTCCATCAGGTAACAGCTTCAGAAAAGAATTCTTTGATTCAGAAGAAGAGACAACAGAAGACGATGAAGTCCGTATCGTTCGTACAAAGAAGTTTGGTATTAAACCAATGTTTCCAGAAGATGCCTGTGTTCAGATGGAACTTCTCGGACATAACTTCTTCGTATTCTCCAATGCCGAGACTGATGAAGTCAATGTAGTATACAAAAGAAAAGATGGTTCATTTGGTCTGATCGAACCAGAATTCTCATAGAACATATCTATTCAGTATAAGTAGATTTATTGAATGTTATATGACACACACTTAGAGGAAAGGAACCCCTGCCAGATATTCCGGCAGGGGTTCCTTTCTATCTCACAAAACAACATCTTCTATGAGAATCATTCTTCATCAAAAATCTTAATTCCATCTTCTGTCCTTGCAAACCAACAGGTCGTCTCTTCATCCAGAACCACCTGACCGTTTGTCCCTTCCATCAGTTCAGCCCGCAGGCTGCCCATCTCATCTGTCGGAACAAACACTGTCATTTCAACCTTATCTGTGTAAACAGGTTCTAATTGATCCAGATTTCGATTTGCAATCAGATATTGAATTTTCCCCAAATCCGTATAATTCGTCTCAATCCCAAGTTTCACTCCATGAATCCTTGCGATGCTCTCACTGTTCTTCAATCCTTCGAGCGTTGCTGCTGTATAAGCCCTGACCAGTCCACCTGTTCCAAGAAGTGTACCTCCAAAATATCTTGTGACGATTACAAGTACATTCGTCAGTTCTCTCCCACGGATCACCTCCAAAATAGGCTTTCCTGCTGTCCCTGCCGGTTCTCCATCATCACTCATTCTTTCTGCCGCCGGATTCCTTCCTATAATGTAAGCCCAGCAATGATGTCTCGCATCCCAGTACTGCTTTCTTGTCTGCTCTAAAATCTCCATTGCTTCTTCTTCTGATGTGACCGGATACACCTCTGCAATAAATCTGGATTTCTTTTCAACAATTTCTCCATTTCCGCCCTTATATATTGTATGGTAGATTTCCATTTTTCAGTCTCCCATTCTTTTTTTTATTTTTGCTATATTTGAAAATATTTCTTTATCTAATATACCATGCTTTTCTATATAAAACTGTATTTTTTCTTAAGATTTTCAGGAAAATTTGAACTTTTCAAATTTACCTTTATTTACATCGGTAAATTTGATATAATCATAGAAGTCAATAAAGGAGGATATTATACGTGAATTACGGAAAATCGAATCTTTCTAGAAGAAAAAAGCAAATTTCTTCTAAAAAGAAAAGGAAAAAGAAGCGAGTCGGCGTACGTTTTTTCAAAGCCCTCATTATTTGTTTTCTGCTTTTGATCGTCATTGGGGCAGCCGGAATTGGCATATATGTAAAAAAAGTGATTGACAATACACCGGAAGTCACTGCAAAGGACATTATGCCACAGGGCTATACAACGAATATTGTCGATTCCAATGGAACCTTGCTTGAGCAACTCAAAGACTCTGATTCTAACCGTGTTTACAAGAAATATGACGAGATTTCACCATACATGGGGAAAGCTTTTGTTGCGATCGAGGACGAACGTTTCTACAAGCATAATGGTATTGATATCCAGGGAATTATCCGTGCCGGTGTTAATGGTGTTGCACATGGCTTCCATTTCACAGAAGGAGCCAGCACATTAACCCAGCAGTTAATCAAAAACAATGTATTCCCTAATTTCATCAATGAGAGTAAGTATCAGCGAATTGAACGTAAAATCCAGGAACAGTACCTTGCACTAAAGATTGAAAAAGAGATGAGTAAGGAAGAGATTCTTGAAGCATACATGAATACAATCAATTTAGGTCAGGGATGCCTCGGAGTTCAGACAGCTGCACAGCGTTACTTTAATAAAGATGCAAAAGATCTGACTCTTTCTGAATGTGCAGTTATCGCAGCAATCACCCAGAGTCCGTCAAATCTGAATCCGGTCAGCAACCCGGAGGCTAATGCAAAAAGACGGGAAAAAGTTCTGAAAAACATGAAGGAACAAGGCTCTATCACAAAGGATGAATACGATGAGGCAATGGCGGATAATGTATATAACCGCATTTCCGAAACAGCGTCAAATACAACTGCATCCAAACCTTACACTTATTTCATCGATGCAGTCATCAATCAGATCGTGGATGATCTTGTAACTGAGAAGAGTTATACAGAAACACAGGCATACAATCTGCTCTATAGCGGCGGCCTTACGATCAAAGTTACACAGGATGCTGATATTCAGGCCATCTGTGATGATGAAGTTGCTAATGTAGGGGATTATCTCAATGGTGATACAGAATATGGGCTTGATTACGCACTTACTATCCACAGGGCAGATGGTTCTTCTGAGAACTACAGTAAAGAACAACTTGCTTCCTATATTCAGAGTGCCTGGGGATATGACACTCCACTTCTCTACGGTTCCGAAGGAGCTGCACAGGAAGCAGTTGATGCATTTAAATCAACGCTCAATATCAATGAAGCAGGCGGAGACACTGTTGATGAAAGAATTGAGCTCTCAC
>OCSG01000868.1_pt1 | contig 22539 bp, 20 predicted proteins | sample 1538831 | NCBI WGS metagenome assembly OCSG01 (sample SAMN04571729, study PRJEB22368) | human gut metagenome | biome: human gut; material: stool | host: Homo sapiens | place: Luxembourg | collected 2012-09-20 | reverse complement strand
GCCTGAATGGAGGAGGACAGCATGATGGTGGCCTTGTTGTTGTGCTTTTTCAGGCAGTTCAGCAGGTCGGATGCAAAGCCAAAGTTGCCCTTCATGAAGTCTTCCGGGTTTTCCGGACGATTCACGCCTGCCAGATTGAACACAAAGTCCGCCTTCTGGCAGTACTCGTCCAGTTCCTCCGGCGTGGAGTCCAAATCATATTCGTAGATTTCTTCAATATGCAATGCCGGGCGGGTCTTGTTCTTGCCGTCCCGGATGTTTTTCAGGTTGTTGCACAGGGCGGTTCCCACCATGCCCTTGGCACCTGTGACTAGAATGTTCATCCTATCACCTCTTTAATGTACTGCGGTGCAGTCCGGAATATCTGCGCCATCCGGCACAGTTGCATGATTGCAGATGGTGCAGTTGCTGCCAATGCGGGTAAAGTTGCCCACAGTCGCACCAGTGCGAATGACGCTGTTGGTGTAAATCAGGGCGTAGTCCCCTACCGCTGCATCACAGTGGACTTCCGTTCCGGCATTCAGCAGAACACCGTTGCCAACGGACGTACCATTCTGGACACAGGCATTTTGCAGCACCACGCAGCCACAGCCCAGCTTTGCGTATGGACTCATGTAGGCGCTGGGCGCAACGATATTGGGAAAAGCAAAGCCAAGGGCTTTCGCCTTCTCATACACCTGTGCCCGGAACCGATTGTTGCCGATACCCACCACCAGCAAGCCGTACTCCTTCCGCAGCTCCGGCAAATCAGCAAGACTGCCAACCACCGGAATGCCACAGATGTCAGTGCCCACAGGTTGCCCATCGTCTACAAAGGCACAGTCATATTTTATCATCGCTTGTTCAGCCACCATGCGGCCAAAGCCACCGGCTCCAACCAGCAGCAACTTTTCTTTAGACATTCGGGATGCCCTTCAGTGCATTCTGAACATACTCGGTGGTGAGAATCTTCTTGACTGTGCCTTCCACATCCAGACGCTCGGTGTTGTGGCTGGTGTAAGATTCATCTGCCATGGTATGTACTTCGCCCTTGACCACGAACTTATCATAGTTCAGGTCACGGTTGTCAGCGGCAACACGGAAGTAATGACCCATATCCTGGCTGCGCAGACGCTCCTCACGGGTCATCAGGGTCTCGAACAGCTTCTCGCCGTGACGGGTGCCGATGATGTTCGTACCGGTGTCGCCGAACAGCTGCTGGACGGCCTTTGCCAAATCGCCGATGGTGGAAGCATCAGACTTCTGGATGAACAAATCACCGGGATTTGCATGTTGGAAAGCGAACAAGACCAGATCCACAGCCTCGTCCAGGTTCATCAGAAAGCGGGTCATATTGGGGTCGGTAATGGTGATGGGGTTGCCAGCCTTGATCTGGTCGATGAACAGAGGGATAACGGAACCACGGCTGCACATAACGTTGCTGTAACGAGTGCAGCAGATGGTAGTGCCACCACGCTCAGCAGCTACACGGGCATTGGCGTAGATGACGTGCTCCATCATGGCCTTGGAGATACCCATAGCGTTGATGGGGTAAGCAGCCTTGTCGGTGGACAGGCAGACAACACGCTTGACGCCAGCGTCAATAGCGGCGTGCAGGACGTTATCGGTACCGATGATGTTGGTCTGGACGGCCTGCATGGGGAAGAATTCGCAGGAGGGAACCTGCTTCAATGCAGCAGCGTGGAAGATGTAGTCAACACCGGGCATTGCGTCACGGATGGACTGAGGATTGCGGACATCACCGATGTAGAACTTGACCTTCTTGGCGTTCTCCGGGTGCTTGGCCTGAAGCTCATGGCGCATATCGTCCTGCTTCTTTTCGTCACGGGAGAAGATTCGTATCTCCTTCAGGTCGGAATCCAGAAAGTGTTTCAGAACGGTAGAACCAAAAGAACCAGTACCACCAGTGATCATAAGAGTTGCGTTATCAAATGCAGACATTTTTATTCTTCCTCTTTCCATTTAATTTAATATTCATACACACTAATATATGTTCTCGGTATCATCGCATTATGGAAAGCACCATCATTTACAATATAAATGTAGTCTTCATCTATGTAGATACCTTCAACCGCATAGGATTGATATAATTTATACTGAATTTTGATGTTTTCCGTTTGGGTATCAAATACAACGCAGTAGTTTTCTTCGCCTTTATAATCAGCCCCTACCGTAATATAGATCAGACCGTTATACATATAAATCATATCCTGATCTTTTATATTTACAGGATATGATTTTAGTAGATTTCCCTCCCGGTCAAAATGAAGCATATATTTGTTATAGCACAGTACCCAAAGCGTATGATCCTCATTATCCATACAAATACCATTCGCCTGATATTTTTTGTATTTTCCCAAATCAATTACTTTGGTCAACTTGCCTCTTTTGGAGATTTCCTGAATGCTGTCGCCTACCGCTATCCAAATGGCATCATCAATTGGGTCATATGCAATTCCTTGCAAATTCAGTTTTCCATCATTGGTATAATTTTCTATCTGTACCTCTTGCAAAACCTTTTTCAGCTTGCTGTCCAATTCAATCAACCGCAATTTGTCTCCACTATCAGTTCCATGGTCTGCAATCCAAATAGTTTGATTTGCGGAATCATAGGTAAAGCCAGTACTTGTAAAATTACCAGTTTCCAACTCATCCAGATAAATTATAGTAGTAGGTATCAGTTCTTTGCAATTGTCTGCCACCATTGTAGATGCATCAATTTTAACATTCTCTAAGCGATGCTCTTTAATGACCAGCCCACTCACCACCACAATTAAAACAAGCAGTAGTAGTCTATGCCATTTTGTACATCGGGGGGGGGTAATCATTTCAGTCACTCCTTTTTGTTCATTGTTCGTTTCACTTTTGCAACGGCTCGCGAGGGGATCGTGCAACCTGCAAGCCATGCATTTTTCAGCTTATACTCCAGCTTTTTGCCGTTGGATATCGTTTCATTGGATTCCTCCAGCTTTGTATTGAAAAAGGCCTTCAGCTCCGGCTGCAGCCAATGCGTTCCATCTGCGCGTTCCCGGTCACGGATATCTCCATAGCGAACCTCAGTCGCGCCCGGAATAGTTCCTAGAGTCAATAACGCATGTCCATTATAACAATGTGCTATCGGACATTTACCAACCGGGCACCAATCCAACGGTTTTTCTGGATGCTCAAATGCATTGTGTAATAAATGTCCGCAGTAACAAGGCAACGCCTCTCCAGTGGTCAAATCAATATACATTGACCATAGCCCTGCGTAGCAGTAGTCCCCCTGATGAATTCCGAAAATGCTCTTTTTGAACTTCCAAAAGCCCGAATCAAACTGCGACCACACCTTATCGTATTCTTCGATTGACAGGTTTGTCAGGTAATCAATTCCGGCTGTTCTATCATCGCGTGCAATGGTCAAGTGCGGAAGCGCTCCAAAATGCTCCATGGAAAAAGATTTCAGCTCATCAATATATGGAATCAATTCATCACTCGGTGTCACTTCGATATTGACCGACGCACCAGCCTCCCAAGCACGATTTACACTTTCTGCAAATCGATTCAACAGATTCTTCTTTTTAAGCTCTAAATAATGGAACGAGCATTTAAATTCAATATGTGAAAGCAGTGCCCGGTCCCATGCCAGAATTTTATCCAGCATTGGATTGATCGTCATATTGGAAACGATCTCTGCGTAATGCCCTTCTTCTACCAGCTCTTTGACATATTGATCCAGATTTGTAACCAGAAGCGTTTCGCCATCTGCACAGAAGTTCATATACGCCGGACCACCAAGCCGTTCCTTACTCATTGCTTTCCGAACTTGCTCCGGGGTGAACTTCATTTCAGGCTGGATTCCCTGATAATGCTCATCTCGCTGCGCAAGATAGCAATAATGACACCGAAAATTGCAAATTGACATTGGAATTCGGAACAAAATCAGCTTTTTTATCTTATCCATTTTTTCTTCCCCTTTTTACCTTATTTATCAACTTTTTGCGTTCTTCTTGATTTAATACAACAAATAAATCCGCTGCCAGCGTAATTCCGCACGTAACGATGACCGCAACCGCAAGCAAAACCCATCCTCTAGCTGGAATAAGTAATTGAACCACAAGAGCAGCCACAAGATTCAGGGCACAGCAAAGTAGGGATATTCCAACATCTTTATAAAATTCATACCACGGCAATTCCAACAGCTTCGCCGTATAGGGAGCTGTAATAAGCAGATTGCGGACAATCGTAAGTGAAGAGCTTACGCCTGCGATTGCATAAACGCCAAGCGATGTATGCCCCAGCAGAAAGTAAACCACTCCAAGATTCAGAATTCCTGTGGTCAAAAATGCAACAGAATTCACCTTCAGATGATTTGTGGCCGTAAACACATTGTAAAGTGTCTGCGTTCCAGCACTTGGGATGAATGCCATGCAGGTCAAAAGCGAAAGAATCGTCAATGCTTTTGCATCCAAAGACGGCACCCACAAGGAATAAAACTGCACGCCAAAACTGCAAAACGTCATAATGGGAATGGAGATCAACACACTTGAAATCTTCATGTTGCTCCGCAGAGTATGTAGCATCTCAGCTTTATTATGCTTTGAATACTGCATTACAATCTCAGGAGCAAAGTTTGAGTTCAAGGTAGATGCCAGACTGATAATTGCATTGGGAACCACTTTGGCTACTGATAACAGCCCCATCATGGCCGGGCTGACAAACAGGTTTGCAAGCAGCAAATCAAGACCTGTCATCAGCATGTTGCCGCCCTGATTGACTGTGTTCCAGATACCAGATTTTAGCATCTGGCCCACAGCCTTCACTCTGAAATCCCGGATGGAAAAGCGCAGTTGCGGCATAATCCGCCGTTGCAACACTCCATAGACCGGAATTGCTGCAAGCGTCAGCACCATAGAGCAAAGCGACACATAATAAACCTTCGGTTCCAGCAAGCTGAACATGACAAGTAGCAAAACACCATTGAGCGCCGTCCGAATCGCGTTGATCATGTTTTGAAGATAGATTCGATTTAAGACAAAGGTTGAGATGCTGTATACCGAAACTGCCAGATTGGCAAAGAAATTGACAAAGACACATCCAAACAGAATCTTTACATGTCCGACGTTCGCGTTCTCGATTACGATCAGCTTTTCCAAATTATAGATCGTTGCAACGGCTAAAGGAGCCAGAATCAATATCATTGCCGTGTTGCAAACAATGACCGAGGAATAATATTCCTTCATTTTGTCCAATTCTTTCTCGTGATAACTCACCGAGATAAAGCGTGCGGCCATCGAATTAAACGCAAGAGTCAACAGCGAGGCGTATGTAACGAAGTTGTTCGCCAACTGTGTAAAGCCGTTTGCCTCTTCGCCCAGCTCTGCAACAATGTAAGAGGAAAGAAAAAAGTTAATGATCAGCGAAACAAGCATTGTAAAAATGCCTGTTGTCAGGTTAATCACCGTTTGGAACCTGCTCGACATTTTCAATTGCATTTTTGACAACATTCCTCATTTCATTATAGTAGGGAAGCAATGGTCCCTGATTATAGTTTTGTGGTGGAAGCTCCAGAAGCTCTTTTGCCGCTTCTTCCGCCTCGTCAATGCTACTGCAAAAGCGGAGATAGGGCAGATAGCTCAACCACTGATATGCTCCATACACTTTATGACTGATGTTATCCAGTGCAATGCAAGGAGTTCCTGTGATTGCTGAGAACACCATACCATGGAGACGATCCGTCACCACTAATTGCACACTTGAAAATTCATTCCACTTTTTTTGAAGAACTTTTTTGCGCTGGAATTTCCAAACAGCATCCGTTATCACCGTAGAGCTTTCTGTAATTTCCAGACCGCTTTCATTAAGTCCCGTTTTCAGTTCCTCTACTTGATCGACTGTTAAAACCCGCTCCGCATCTTTTCGCAGGCAAAGCAAAATACCTTCGCGTTGCTGATGCGTTTGAGCATTGTCAACAAACATCACCATATCTGGAGTATACATACAGTGCACCTCTGGCATATGGTTTCTGATAGTGTTCAACGTCCCTTCATCTCGCGCAAATACAAAAAAATTCTTATTCACTCCATAGGCTTTTCTTGAGCATGCGATTTCTTGTTGCCCAATTTCATCATTTGCATAGGACGCTGTTTGAGGGAAGACAAATACAGGATTATGCGAGAACCTTATCGCAATATCCTGCATTTTGTGTTCCTCTTCTGGCCATAATGAACCCATATTGCCGCCGCCATCTATGACTATAACATCCGTTCGGTCTATAATCTTACTAAATTTTTCTTTCCATCGTTCGTAGCAATATCGATGAATTTCTACAATCCTTTTACTCAACCTCATCGACTCAAAGAAGCGATACTGTGAATAAACAATCGCCTGGTCTCCCAAATTTCCATGCGTTGGAGTTGAAATGAAAACTATGGCCTGCTTGTGGCATGCGTGTATGATTCTCAGTTTACTACATATGTAAAAAAGAATAAGATTGTCCCTTATATTTTGGAGTACTGTTTTTAATCTTTTCATTCACTACCTCTTTGTACTCGCATCTGTTTTCATAATGAAGTAGTACATTCTCAGCTTTGTTCGTAAAAAGACATGATAATCCATTCTGTATTTTTTCAGCAGTGTCTTTACTTCAAGAGCACTGTCACTGTCCCCTCTTGCCATTACGACACCAGTATAGAAGTTTACCGTCTTCGCATATAAATCCCATTCTTTGCGTTCCCTAAAGTAAGCCACTCTTTCATAATACGCTATACTAATATCCTGTTCATTTTTCTTACTTCGTGTATGCGTGATACTCTTCACGTTCTGAAAATACGCATAAAGAGCGCAATTGCTAACTACGACCTTCTTACTATCGTAAAGAAATTTGTAGGTTGTTGCCTCATCCTCATGAAGGCGGCCTTTCGGATACATATTCTTTCTAACAATTGATGTTCTGTATAACTTTCCGCAGGACACGACCATTTGCGCGTAATTACCATTATACAAATCTGCACATGCTTCTTTGCCAGTTAGGACTCTAAGATGTTCTTTTTCAACTTGAACGAATTTTTCATCACCAGAAGTCACCGTCTTAAGAATACAGCAAGAAGTATCAGCGCCGGTCTTTTCAATCAAACCATATAGGTACTTGATATAATTAGTTGATACATAATCATCTGAATCCACAAAAGAAACATATTCTCCTTTCGCGTGGACAATTCCATAATTTCGTGCATCAGATAATCCACCGTTCTCTTTATGAAGCACCTTAATACGAGTATCTCTTTTTCCCCATTCTTCACAAAGCATAGGACAGCTATCCGGAGATCCATCATCCACAAGAAGAATCTCAATTTTGGTATATGTTTGGTTTACCAATGACTTCACACAACGGTCTAAATATTGTTCTACGCGGTAGATTGGTACAATAATCGTAATAAGTGGATGGGTTCTACTTTCATTCATTTCACAATTACCCTCCCGATGTCTTTTAACATGAAAAAGAAGCGTAACCCTATAATCGAATGCCATTTGCAAAGTTTTCGAGGGAGTTCCAAAACCAGCGGCAAGCGAAAGTCCCCTTTGCAACTCGCAGAGAAGTCCCTTCCGTCAAGTAGCTTTAATGCAAGTGTTTCCTTCTTTTTATAAGGATTTTCTGATGCAAATATCATTTGAAGCATATTTATGCCATTTTCGCATAGACGTTTTTCTAAAGCCGTTCCACAGCTCCCATCCCCACAAACTTCTCTTTCAAACTTTTTTCCTTTTTTATAAAGTTCTACAATCTGATCAATATCTTTTTCTCGAAATTTTTTTGTTGCTGATTCTGTATTTGTACAGTCATAAATATAACTATCGCACTCAACAATTTCCATTGTCTTGCATTTTCGAAAATAATCCAGATTAAACAAGAAATCTTCTCCAAGGGCAACTGTTTCATCAAATCGCTGATTTCCTATAATGCTCCGTCTGTAAACTTTTGAAACAGGACTGTTTGCCAAATTTGTTTCAATCATCTGCTGGAATACTTCGCCGATTTCTTCGATGGTCAAATATCTATCGGGCAACATCTGGGATCCTACGCTCGGGATACCCTCTACGGCATACCCACCCACAATTACATCAGCTTCACTTTTTTTACTAAACAACTTTTCTAGTAAATCAGGCCGTACCCAGTCATCTGAATCGACAAACATAATGTACTCGTTGTCTGAATTATCAATTCCAACATTACGTGCTGAGGATACCCCTCCATTTGGTTTGTGAATCGATGTTATGTTGCTGTATTTTTCGGCATAGAAATCGCAAAGATTTCCGCTGTTATCTATTGATCCATCATCAACCAAGATCAAATTCCAAGTCGGATTTGTCTGCATTAAAATGCTATCGACACAGCGTTTCAGAAATCTTTCTGCATTATACACAGGAATGATTATATCAATCATTATGTTGATCTCCTCTTCAAGTAAGCATATACCAAGGATATAATAAAATACGTCCACACCAATTTTTGCATCATATCTGTAAAATAACCTCTAACAAACATGATCATCGCTGTCGAGATAATTGCACACCACGCTCCATATAGAGCATTATGCTGCTTACTAAGAACGATTCCGAGGTTCAATTTCCCCATGAATTTTCCTATGATAGCACTGCCAATGAGTCCAAGCCATGAAAAATTGTAATATAATTCTCCCAAATAGGAGCCTCCCAAAGCAAAGTACACTCCACCGGGTAATTGATGAACAAAAATAGTTGCCTTATCTAAAAATGGAATTTGTTTGACAACCAAGGGAATAATCGAAATCAACCCCGCCAAATAGCTAGTTCCATACCCATAGGTAATATAAGCAGGAGTATATTTAACAGCAACCTCCAGCGTGTCAAAGGCAGATCCGAATTCACCAAGAGCACTTCCAAATATATTTGACATTTGACCACTCTGCATTAGCTCTAATACATCCTTGATGCCACTACTACTTCCAGTTCTAACCGTTCCTATGGCACTAATAAAAATAAAGCCAGCAACGCACCCTGCCACTACCATTGCGATTTTCCCAACAGTGACGGTATTACAAACGAAAAAATATAGATATAATAGCACAATCAAATATGCTACCTTTTCCTGCCGCGCACCAGTTGTCATCATCAAGCACTTATATAATAGAACAACAAACAATGTTGCTCGCATTTTTTTCTTTTCCTTCAGTCCAAAGAGATATAAGATGATGCCTGCATCAAAGAAGGACGCAATACTTTGTATCATTTGGGGAAAATAAAGTGAGTAAACTCCTCTATATCCTTGTGAAAGAGCCCCAAGTAAAGAAGAGATATCAATATACAACCGTGGAATCACACCAACTATCATCAATGCTTTTCCATATACTTTTGTGTCAACTTCATTTCTCTGGTTCCATTTGTCTGAAATGAACGAAGCGTTCGCATCGGGCGTACTTGCCAGTCCAATAAAATATGTTGCTTGTGACATCAAATAGAATAGACACGCCTTTTGTATCACACCTTCATCTGCGTAATATTGAAAGGGCAAAGGAACTGTTCCTTGGACATTAAAACCCTCCTTAATTATCTGTCCACAATGAAAAAAGAGAGAGAAGACGCTAAACATATTAGGAATACAGAGAACCGGCAAATTGCATACAATCTTGAGCAAAATAATGTTTACAACACACTGGACAATTGCTAAGACAGAAATTGTATAATAGCTCAGATTCAATTGCATTGCCGCAATCATCGACAGCACAATTAGCTGTACAATACCCAGTAAGAACAACCCAACTTTTCTTTTTGTCATCAACACATTCATATATTGTCAACCTAAAACATCATTTTCTATTAAAATAAGCGTCAACGTAAAATTCAGCGAGCTGATCTGCCTCTACTTTTATATCATATCCATATTTTCGTAATGCTTCTTGAGCTTCTGTCGGGTTTTTCTTATGGGGAATCTGATTCAAAGCATTCACCCACTCACCTATATCATCGAGAGGAAGTCGCTTTGCATAATTAGTCATGCAAATTTCAGGTGTAATCGTATCTGCAAAAAAACACGGAAGCCCAGCTGCCTGCGCTTCAATGCCTGAAACCGGCAATCCTTCGAAAAGAGAAGGCATTACAAAGACATCCATCGCCTGCAAAAGATTCGGAATATCCTTACGCAGCCCCAGAAATACTACGTTTTTTTCTATGTTTAATTGCCTTGCATACTCTTTTATTTGATCTATTAGTTCGCCTGTTCCAACTAGAAACAAAACTCCTTTGTTGTACTGCTGCCTATATGACGCAAAAATATCCAGCAATTTCTTATGATTTTTTTGATAATGGAATCTGCCAATATTAACAATAGCTGTTTCTTCTTGACTTAATCCAAATTCACTTCGCATCTCTTCTCTTTTACCAGAATCTGGAGTATATTCTTCCAAGTCAATTGCATTGTTTATAACGCTAAAAGCATCTTCTTCATATAGCCATTTTCCCGCCTTTTCTGAACATGCCAACCGGATAGTTGCGACCTCATGTATTCTCTCTTTTGATTTCTTGGCCACAAGGATTTTAATTGGCGTTGACGCTTGAAAGTGTGTAAGATGTGAATGTGCTATTCTAATCTCTATTCCACATTCCTTTGCTATCGTCAGAAAATCTCCGCATGCCGAGTCCATGTTGCAATGAATAATATCAGCCGGATGAGTCTTAAGGACTTTTTTTACCTCATGTGTATAGGTCAGTGGATGCTTTCCTCTGACCGGAACATGATAGATTGGGACACCAAATGTCGCAATTTCGTCATCGTAGTCGCCCTTATCATATCCGTGAACAAGAATTGAAAATTCAAATCTATCATCTTTTACCAGCTGACGCAGATATTGCATAATCATAGTTTCTGCACCAGCTCTTTTCATGCTGCCGCCCATTGCAAACATGACTCGAATTTTGTTCATACGATTACAACACCCAATCCTTTATTTCGAGCTTTTTTCTTGCCCAATCTTTCGTATTTCCAATTACTCTTGCAGGGTTTCCTATTACGATGCTATTATCCGGAATTTTTCCTTTGACAACGCTTCCAGTACCAATAATACAGTTTTCGCCTATCTCTGTTCCTGGCAGTAAGGTTGCTCTGGCCCCAACAAAAGAGTCTTTCCCAACCTTTATGGGCTTAATAAAATGAGCTGTTTTCCCTTTAGGTGCATTCCATCCAACATTGACCATTGCCGTATGAACAGAATAGTCATGAACCAGAAAAAGGACCTCTCTGCTTATCGTTACACCAGTTTGAATAGTAATCGCTGAGTAATCTGCTGAATCAAAATATACGTCTGGGCAAATATATGTAATTGCACCTTCAATTTTTATACCAAGACGCCTATAATACCAGACAGAATATCGCATAAACCCGCCAAAATTCAACAAATTAAATGCCTTTCCTACCCCCCCCCGGATAGGGATTTTCAAAATGATTTTTGCGATTCGATTCATCGTATAGTAATCTCCTTATATAGTCCTTCGACATTTCCTGCTTCAACTACTTTTGCACTATCTGTATGTATTGTCTCTCTACACCCACCCGTATCATAAGTAATAACAGGCGTCCCACAGGCCTGTGCTTCCAGATTAACCGTCGGATAGTTATCTTCATAAGTCGGATTCACAAACACATCCGCTGCCGTATAAATCGCTGCCAGTTCCTGTGGGCTATTGGTGCGCTGGATGCCCTTGATATTTTGGGGCAAGTCTTTGATCTGCTTTTCGCTCAGGCCCACCAACACAATCGTATATTTGTCATCCAGCATTTCTGCCAATTTGTAAAAGTCAAATAGCCCCTTGCGATCCTCCCAGACGTTGGCCACACCTAGCACGATAAACTTGTCCTTCAGTCCATACCGCTCCCGGAAGTCACTAGGGGTCGGCTTGAAGATACTGGTATCAATGGTGTTATAATGCACCTCGACCGGATACTCTTTCAGAAAACTCTGGCGGGTCAAATCGGCAAGCCACTTGCTGGGGGTGATGAGGGTCATGTTCTTCACCCCAGTAAAAGCCTTGCGCTTTCGCTCAAAATTCTTACTGACAGAACTCATTGCGAAGCAAGCCGGGTAGCGGCGAAGCTGAGAGCAGTACGAACAATGGCTCTTCCATTGCTCGCACTTTACCATGGTAAAGTACGAACAATGGCCAGTGAAGGCCCAACAGTCATGCAGCGTCCATTTCACCTGCATTTCAGGATGCTTTTTGATCCAATCAAACAGCATCTCCACATTGATATAGTAGCCATGGAGATTGTGGAGCCACACCAGGTCTGGTTTGTATTCCTCAGCCCACTTTAAAAATTCTTTGGTCGCGTGCTTGGAGCCGAAGCCATGTGTATCGAACAGCCGTGTCTGAATTGCATGCATCTTGCAGTCAAAATCTGTGCCAATACGCACTGCATATTTTTGAAACTGCTCCGGTACAGTACCCTTGCGGCCATAGGCAATCTTGACCTCGTTGCCTTCGGCTTCCAGCTGCTGTGCAAGATCTGTGCAAATGCGGCCAGTGCTACCGATGCCGCATACTGAATTGATAAATAAAACCTTCATTTCTCACCCATACAATTTTTCATATTCTTCCACTGCGTAATGATCCGTCATGGAAGCGATGTGGTCACAAATCTTGCGCATCATGCAGACACGGACAGAAAAGTCTTTACTATCTGTATTGCCTTTTTCACCATTCCAGAACTTGTCAAAATCAGTTCTGACTTGGCCAGAACTCAATTTGTATGCAGATACCATATCGGGATAATTTGCCCCCGACAGGCTATTTTTCTCATGCGTCTCCACCATAAACTGAACAATAGAAATATCCGGCAACTGCTGGGGATGTGTCGCGTATGCCTGAAACAGCTTACGGATAATGTACTGACCTTTTGCATTCATCCGTTCCACTTCTGGCGAATGATGAATCTCAGTTCGAATTGCCTCACCAAACTTTTCCAGATTATCCATTGTTTTCTTGTTATTTACATCACTGTACACATCAAATGCAATTGCATTTTTAATATCATCCTCATCTCCTGTGTGTTCCCGGAAAAAGCTGAGACGGGTATTTTCATTCAGCTTGTTATCTGTCGAGAGTTTCTGGAGATTCTGTTTAGAGCAGGTCACAATGCAGGTGACCAACGTGTTTACTACAACCTTGGATGCCAGTGTAATAAAACGCTTCTGGTCGTAATTTTCCTGTTCCGCATCACGTTCCATCTCTTCAAAGCAGCGCAGATCACTTTCGCTCATGATCGTAATCAGGATCTCTCTGATTTTCCTGCACACTGCTTTAGCCGACATCGCTCCGCTTCGTAGCGCATCTTCCAAATCGTGATGCCATTGTGCAATTTCATCTGCCTGTTCCACTACAAAGCTCTCAAACGACCACGCTTGATGACCGTCCTTCACTTCGAGATACTTATTGAAGATTTCACAGTAATTGGGGCTTCCATCCTCATCGCCGTATGCCAACTTTGAGTGATGCATCATTCCCCAAAGAGTGTAATTGGTCAGGTTCAAGCCACTGTCACCGTAGCCATTTTCCAGACGCGCTGCCACACGGACACTTTGAAGATTGTGCTTAAATCCGTACAATGGCTTTTTCAGCCCTTTTTTGCAGATTTTATAACCGTCATGGTTTTCCTTGTAAAGTGGCGATTCCGGAATTTTCACAGTGCTGCCCGGCTTCATGATCTGGTTCAACTCCCGCTCGCCCGCATGACCAAACGGCGTATGTCCCAAATCGTGTCCAAGTGCAATAGCCTCGGTCAAGTCTTCATCCAAGCCCAAAGCCTGCGAAATCGTACGCGCAATCTGAGCAACCTCCAACGTGTGGGTCAACCGATTTCTGCGGTGATCATCGCTTCCGATCAGGTAGATCTGCGTTTTCCCATCCAGTCTACGGAACGCATTACAGTACATAATACGGTCACGATCACGCATAAAATCGCTACGATAAGAAGCAGTTTGAGTTTCAGTGTTTTTGTTGAATCGGCTTGCCAACTCAATTGGCGCACGCAGGAGATTTTTATTCATGCCGTTGCTTCCTTTCTTATTTCATCATCTCGATCATTTGACAATGACTAGCAACATTCGGCTTCAACGAAAAATATTTTTCCAGCAGCCCTTTGGTTTCACACAATCCAGCTTTTTCTTTTGCGTTCAGAATTGCTGTTTTCAGTCTTTTTTCATCCGCACCAGTATTGACGATGCCGTACGGCCTGATTATCTTCTCAACTGCCGTTCCATTATCAACACAAGTAATAATCGGTTTACCAGCGATCAAGCAGTCAGCCGTTTTGCTCGGAAGTGCTGCATAGATAAGCCCTTTTTGAAGAGGAATCACATTGACGTCTGCGGCAGCATAGAGATCCGCCACTTCTTCAGGCGGTTGCATTCCCACAAATGTCACATTGTTTAATTCTTTTTCTTTTGCAAACGTCTTAAGTTGCTCCTCGTTTACACCGCCCCCAACGATATAAAAGCTGACATCTTGATCATCTTTCATCAAAGCAGCGGTCTCCAAAATGAGCTCCACGTTCTGCATCTTGCCCAGATTACCCGCATACACCACACGGAACTCTCCAGACTTCTTCGGATACTTTTTCAGGAAAACGTTTTCTTCATCACTGTGGGCTTTCAATTCCTCATGCCCCCAGTTGTAAATCACCTGCACCTTATCCTCTGAGATGCCATACCGAGTAACGATGGTAGATTTCATATCATCGGAAATCGTACTAAGCGCCGTTGCATTTTTGTAGGCATATTTTTGTAGCGCATGAGCTACCTTATAAATCATGCTGCTTTCTGAAAGAATTCCAGCAAAGTAGGCATTTTCCGGAAAGATGTCCTGCTCGTTATAGAGAATCGGGCACATTAAAATGTGCTTTGCGTAGAACACTGTAAAAAAAGCCGTGTTATTAGACTGAAGAAAGATCTTATCCGGCTTGTTTTTTTTCATTAGCTTACAAGCTTGTTTGTAATAAGACAGATCTGCCAGATAACGAGCCTTTAAATCAGCTTTTGCCTTCTTTTCAAAACGAACATTTTGAACTTGAAGTTGACCTTTCAAGTACTTTTCAAATTGCTGCGGATACTGAGGCGTATCAAAATACTGTTTCTGAATTAGATTTACCTCATGTCCTCTCTCCAGAAGGCCGAGGATAATATCACGCATAATGTGATAATCCGAGTATTGTGTATCAAAACTACCAATTGATACTACCGCAACTTTCATTTTCCAGTCTCCTCACACTGCTGCTGCCCCATCGCCGTGGTCGCGCCTTCCGCCACACCTTCAGTACTCTCCAGCATAAACAGGATTTTCACGGTTGCCAGCATGATTTTCAAATCCTCGATCAGGCTAGGGTGTGCAATATACATCAGATCCATCTGCAGCTTATCGTAGGGGGTGGTATTGTATTTGCCATATACCTGTGCATAACCGGTCAGACCAGCCTTTGCCTGAAGCCGCAGTGCAAACTCCGGCATCTCCTCGCAGTACTGTGCAGCGATCTCCGGGCGCTCCGGACGAGGGCCAACAACGGACAGATCACCCTTTAGGATGTTCAGCAACTGAGGCAGTTCGTCCAGACGGCAGGCACGGATAATGTGACCGACCTTTGTAATACGGTCATCCTTGTCGCCGGTGGAAAGACGTGCTACGCCATCCTTTTCTGCATCCACACGCATGGAGCGGAACTTCAAAATCTCAAACTGCTTGCCGTCCTTGGTCAGGCGCACCTGCTTGTAGAAGGCGGGACCACCATCGGACTTGACTGCAATGGCCGTAATCAGGAACAACGGGCTCAGGATGATCAGTGCTGCCAGCGAAATCATAATGTCCATTGCGCGCTTAACGAACAAAAACTCCGGACTTGCCATGTAACGACCGACGCGCAGCATCGGCAGATGGAACATATGCATGGGCCACGCGCCGCTCATAATAACGTCGCCCACACGGGGGATGACGAACATATTGATGCCCTTCCCTACGCAGTGCTTCAGGATAATGTTTCGCTCATGGCTGTGAACACCGCTGACAAAAACCGTTTCCATGCCGTCCAGAATACTCAGATCTGCCAGGCACTCCGACACGCTCAGGGTGACCTGCACATCGTATTTCTGACTCAAGCCGTACTCGTTGATGAGCTTTTCCATACCGTGCCGCACATCGTAGACAACTGCGGTCTTCTGCGGCGGAAAGGTCGTATAGTACCATTTATGTGCGCAGGATGCCCAGATCGCAGCCATCACCAGCTGCCCCACAATTGCCGCAATGCCCGGCAGTAGGTTGCAGAGCTTTGCGGACATCAGACAGATCACGATGTACAAAATACCATCGGTTGCCATAGCGCCAAGGATCTGGCCGTACACCAGTTCCGAGACCCGCTGCATAGACATCCAGAACGCATCGTAGACTTTGCCTAGTGCAATGTACAGGACAAAAAACAGACCAAGAATCGCCAGATTTCCCTTCCAACCAAACTTTGCGTAGGTCTGGTTCGAGTAGTACAGGAACCAGCAGGCCGCAAACGGCAGCTCAATCATCAGAACATTCAGTATCTTTACGACCCGCAACATCACATCATGCTGAAACTTTGACATAATCCTCTCCAATAACTCCTTTAGATTTTTTACGATTCACTCAAATTCTCCGACCCACATTACAGCAACTGTTTGGGGTCGAGCTATTAACTACACAAAACGATCTCTTCCTCCGTTTTGTGCTTAGCCGAAACATTCAGCTTTTCGCTTTTCCCCTTGGACTCTTGTGCCAGTTCTAACCGGCGCAGCCTCGAATCCGCTTTCCCCCACCGCATCCCGATTTCATCCAGCTTTGCAATCCGCTCCTCTGTCAAAACAGCGCCGCTTTTTTCAGGATTCTGGCGGGTATACCGCTGCCGTTTGACCCAATTTCCGAGGTTGTAACCGCCCGGTGACACATATTCTGCTGGGACGTTCAGGTCGCCGTGGGCATCAAAATAGCGCTTTGCCTCCTGATACCCCTCGTTCCACTTGCGGTCATTGCGATTGCCCCAGTACATCCCGATCCGGCTGAGCCGCTCGACCTGTTCCTCCGTCAGTTTTCCTTTCGGGTACGCCCATTGCTGGCTTTCGACCCATTGCCCCAGCCGTTCGCCAGCCGCTGTCACATAGGAACGTGGGATATTCAGGTTGCCGTTTTCCTCATAATAAGCCGCAGCCAGCGCATAAGCCTTTTCCCACTTGGCATCGAAAATGTTCCACACCATGCCGATCTCATCAAGCTGTGCGATGCGTTCTTCCTTCAGTCGACCGTTCAGCTTTTGCTGCCGGGTCTTGATGATCCACTGTCCTAAGGGATAGCCGTCCGGGTCTACATATTTTCCGGGCACCATCAGGTTTCCGTAGGTGTCGTGGTATTTCTTTGCGACCTCAAATCCGTGCTGCCACGCAATTTCCTTCCGGTTGCCCCAGACCATGCCGATGCTGTCCAGCCGTTGAATCTGTTGTTCGGTCAGGATGCCTTGAATTTGTCCCTCGCGCACACGACGCTGAGTGACCAGCCACACGCCAAGGCTCAGACCGCCGGGCGTGGTATACAGTTTCGGGACATTCAGGTTGCCGTGTTCCGCATAGTAGATGCTTGCCTCGGAGAAGTAGTGCTCCCAACCGGACGAAAGGCTCGCCTGCAGCTGCTCGAACAGCACCCGGCAGTCATGCACCTGCTCGATGACCTCAAATCGCTCGGTGACGATCCTATCGCCCTCACCGTTGGCATAGAGCCGGTGGACCGCCTCCTGCATCTCGCCTTGCAAACCGGAAATACTGGTCAAGCCCTCGAAATTGTTGACAACATCTAGGATAAGCGGCGTTGTATTATCCCCAGCGGTCAGGGCACGTCCTATCTGCTGCTTGTAGATAATGGGCGAAATCGTTGGACGGAACAAAATGACACCGGAAATGCCCTCCACATGGACGCCCTCGTTGAGCATGTCGATGCAGAACAGCAGCTTCAGACGGTCGCTTGTGTCCGTTTTGAAGTCCGCAAACGCCTTATCCGTATTCGGGTCATCCGAGTAGGCTTCGTACACCACCACATCTGGGTTGACCCCAGAGAACCACTCCGGCACATGGGAAATCATTTCGTCCATATGCTCCTTGTTTGCGCAGAATACGATGTATTTTCCACTTGTCTGCGTGATATGATGTTGAAAGACAAGATCAAGTCCGTCTGCCTGTTCCAGTGCGCGGCGCAGCGCGTCCAGATATTTCTGATTCACATCCTGAATGCCCGGTGCCCGCAGGTTGTCCACCCGTGCCTGATACTTTGCAAGCGTTTTCTGGTACTGATAAACTGTGGTCACATATTTCGGGGCAGGCAAAATGCCCCTGACGACTGCTTCGCCAAGGGTCATGTCGCTCGCCGTATGCCCATCAAAGAGCTCTTCGGCCATGTCACGGTTATTATCCAGATACCGGATGTTTGTTGCCGTCAGCCCCAGAAGCTTTGCCTCCGGGCACAACTTTAATAAAGCCACCGTGCTTTCGCCCCAGCATTCCGCACCGGCACGGTGGAATTCATCGAGTATAATATAGGCAGGCTTCTGCGCTGCAATTTTCTCCAGCTGCGCCTGTGTACAGCACATCAGTTTGGCATAGGTATAAAAGAGAACGTTTGCCAGCGGAAAATCCGGGTCGTTCCTTTTCAGGCTCTCCAGCTGGGTCTTAAAGATATATTCACTTGGAGAAAGCCAGATTACGACCTTCTCTGGGTTGTCCTCGATCAGCTTGAACGCAATGTAGCTCTTTCCGGTGCCGGTCGGATGAACAATGGCAGCTTTGCCATACTGGTCCATCATCCGGACTGCCGCATGATATGCTTTCTCGTTGTGCTCAAACAGGCGCAATGCCACCTTGTTCACCCCTTCCCGCATAAAGGGGTATCTCTCATTTGGTTAATGGAAGAAAGCACTCAATAAATTGCGATTTATCGAACGTTTCACAAGCGCTCGACCACGAATCGCCCCCTTAAAAGTTTTCGAAAACACGATTTATTTCTCGTCGTTTGCGTGTCATATCAGAGTGAACATATTTTTTCAACGTGACTGCTGCATCTGCATGACCCAACAGTTCGCTCAAGGTTTTAATGTCACAATGCGCCTGCAAGCAGGTCGTTGCAAAGGTATGACGGAGCGCATGAGGGTGCGCCTGATGGACACAGGCTTTTTTCAGATAGCCGTGAATGCTCTTACGGTAGCATCGAGGTTCGACTGGCTTTTCCTCGTTGCCAGATAGAAACCAAGTTCCGCTGCTGAAATCTTCCGACAGCTTCTTCAGAACACGAAGCAGCGATTTTGGAATGGGAATCTCACGATGGGAGTTTTGGGTCTTGGGGGATTGAACGACGACTTTTGTGTGGCCATTTCCACAAGAAATCCGAGTCACTGTCCGTTGGATCGTCACAGTTCCTGCCGATAAATCAAAATCGCCCCATTTCAATCCGCAAATCTCGCCGATACGCAGCCCTAACTGAAAACCAAGCAGTAGACCTATTTTCCGGGGCGTAGGAGAATCCATCACGAACGACTGTAATTTCTTTTGTTCTTCTATGGTAAACGGCAGCAGTACTTTTGAGGATTTTTGTGGCAGTTTTACCGTGATCTCTAAAGGGCGAATGAGATGAAAATGTGCTGCATACTTGCAGATGCGCCGCAGCATCGACAAGCACTCCTGTGCCATTGTTACCCCTAAAGGCTTTTGCTTTCCGTTGGCTGGTGTTATCACTGCCAAAAGTCCCTGCTCCAGAATTTTTTCGCTTAAAGCACTCACTTTGAAATTCCCGAAAACAGGCTGGAGATAATGTCGCAAAGTATACTGATAGTGTGCGAAAGTCGATTCTTTTACACCCTGCCGGACAGAATACAACCATTGCTCTGAAATTTCCGAAAAAGTAATATCGGTGCTGTTCAGGTTATAAATACCGTACTCTGCTTTCTTGCGGGCAGAGATTTCCCTTACTTCGGTATAAGTCGCCCCATATACATAGCCCCAGCGGGGCTTTCCGTCCGCAGAACGGCCTTTGATATATCGACCCTCCCACCGTCCATCGCTGCGCTTTCGGATGTTTTCACCGCGTCTTGCCATATAAAGCCTCCTGCTGACACCTTATTGACCACTAATGATTTGAAAATTGAAGTTGTGGTTGATTATCTGAACAAATTGGACAACAAATCACAAAAAGATTGACTATATCGCTGAAAATTCTCCGGGGGGGGGTACAAAATGATGCCGAACCCTCTTTACTCAATGGTAATTCAATGGTAAAATAGAATGGTTAAAATAACAAGATTTGTCAAACACATGGTATCTTCCATTAACCAAATGGAGGATACCTTTTCTTGTCTTTCTGTCGGTTGATTTTCGTGGCAAAATTTCGGGAATATCATTCTTGAATATACGGTGCGCCGTACACAAAAACAACCTATTTCCGCTAATATCTACAAAAAAGGAGAACAGACATATGATATTAGCGACCGATGAGGATACAAAAGTAAAAGATGCCGTTGCATTACGTTTCAAAGAGCTTTGCGAGGAACGCAACATAAGTCCCAATGCCCTTGCTGTCCGTTCCGGTGTCACTCCGTCCACCGTTTACAGTATGCTTGATTCCTCTCAACAGAGCGTCACCGTTCCAACCGTCAAAAAATTGTGTGATGGCCTTGGAATTACGCTTGTAGATTTTTTTAACGCCTCGATTTTCACTGCAATCGATCAGGAAATCCGATAAATAACACATTGACATCGGTTTATGTACCCTATTGGAAATGCACCAGCATTGTACGAAGCCGCTGCTATTTATCAATGCCTGCATTATAGCCCTGACGTTTTTCTTCTTGCCCTATAACATAGAGATTTTTCTCTGTTATTAAAGATGCACTGCGCTTTTTGCGCTCTGCCCGCCTTCCACCATTGAAAACGAAAGGACAAAAACATGAAAAGGAGAATCATCGAGTACAAACCAAGTCCCGGCAAACAGAATCTGACCCGCCGACTGTATCTTTGCGCTCTGACCTTGTGGCGCAGCTTGTGGCTGCCTACCTGCTTGGTCGGAGGGCTGGCATATGATGTATTATGATCAGTTCAACACCGGAAAGCGTATTCAAAAGCTGCGCAGAGAGCGCTACCTGACGCAGGAAGAACTGGCCGTCCGCTTGAATGTCAGCGACCGCCACCTCCGCAGTCTTGAGAGTGGGGAGTATATTCCTTCTATTGACCTTTTCATCGAGATCGCTGCATTTTTTGATGTAACACTGGATCATTTGATTATGGGAAAGTCGTTATCTGACCAAGAAGAAAGCTTACGAAACAAGTTGCAGCAAAAGCGTTTGACAAATCAAAAGCTCCGTTTGAAATTGCAGCGTATTATGCAGAAACTGTCTGCAATCGCTGAAGAACTTTAACTCTATATAAAATCGCGCCCCTCCGGGCAGGCAGCATTGCGCTGCTTGTTCAGAGGGGCGTTTTTTGTTTTTGTGCTCAAAAAACTTTTTTGAAAAATTTCAATTTTATCGTATTTTTTGCAAAAATGAAACATCGACTCAACGTTATTTTTGTGTCAAAACCGGAAGCATCACTTCCGGTTTTTTAAGCCAAAAAACCGGAGGTACGACCTCCTAAAAAAGCATTCAGTTTTCAGGTACACTATGGTCACAGCAAGGGCAACACCCCAGACGGGGAGAAGCCCGAAGCTGTAAGACGTACCTTGAAAACTGAATATCATTCCCTCGGACAAAACAATGAAACTTCCGTAATTCGCGGCCCGGCCATAAAGAAGGCGGGGTGGCTGAAAGGCCAATGAGAGGAAGGGTGCAGTCCCCCTCACCGAGGTGTATTCCAACCCCACCGGGCGTCGAGGACAAATAGGGTGGGACACTTAAAACAAAAACTTCAAAGCCCACCACCGGAATTCTTTCGAATCAAGGCAGTGGGCTTTTTCCATACCGAATATTCATTCTGATGACACGGAGGTAATGACTATGAGCCGTACTTTTACCCACAAGATCGACGAATCGACCCTGACCACCCTCTGCCCCCACTGCCTGAATGCGTTCCGCAATGCACGCGGCATCCGCGTCCGCCGTGCAGACCCCGGTCAGACCGTAAAGGAGCCTTGCACCTACTGCCAGACCAACTTCGGCTACGACTACTACATCCAGCCCACCAGCCCGAAATCCACCTACTTTAAGAAGGGACGGTTTGATGATGAATCTGAATGCGCTTAAGATCGACCCGGAGTTTCAGGGTAAGATTCCACCGCTCACCTTTGAGGAGCTGAACCAGCTCGAAGCCAACATCCTGCGGGATGGCCGTATCATCAATCCCATCATCGTATGGCAGGGCTTAATCGTAGATGGGCACAACCGCTACACCATCGCCAAGAAGCACCCGGAGATTCCTTTCACCGTTCACGAAAAGGAGTTTGCAAGCCGTTATGAAGCCATCATCTGGATCTGCAAGAATCAGCTGGGGCGGCGCA